>Ga0316206_1000885_pt1 | contig 32492 bp, 28 predicted proteins | sample 6monthpyrite_MG_FD_204942 | JGI IMG/M metagenome (GOLD analysis project Ga0316206, IMG submission 204942) | Microbial mat bacterial communities from mineral coupon in-situ incubated in ocean water Damariscotta River, Maine, United States -... | ecosystem: Environmental > Aquatic > Marine >... | reverse complement strand
CTAATACCCTTACGGCTTCTCTTTTGAACTCAATACTAAATACTTGTCTTTCTTGTTTTGCCATTTTCTCTCTCCTGGTGGCATAATGCCCCCTTTAGAGAGTGTGCGTCAAACTGGGGTAGGTTTACTCTGACCCCGTTTATTCAACAACCTAAAATTTGAGAGTGAGCATTAATTCACCAGACCAACTTATATGAAAACCCTCTCTATATTAAAAACACTATTTGCACCTATGTATTATCAGGGCAAATTTTGAGATTTGATGATCGAACCTATTAAACAAAGTTGAAATTATCACCCGCTCTTTTTAATCACTTAATCTTTATCTCACATGCTTGCCTTACTCGGAGACAGACCGCCGACTTTTGCGCTCTGTCCCCTGTAAAAAATACCACCAAAAACAAACAAAGCCACTTCCACCTTTACCTTTAAATAATAAAAAACTTTAATGAGAATACGTCTCAGTTGTCACCGACCCCTTTAATTTGTTTAATTTGTATTCAAAGCAACTCTAAATCATTCATTTAAATTCAAAACAAAAACCTATATTAGAAACAATTGTGCTCTGACCCCAATTACTCCAATTACTTGTTGTTATAGAAATTATGCCAAATAATTATATATAACAAACCGAATAGCCAACCACCTAAAACAGCTGGGACATATAACATCAATACAGTGAAATCAAAATAACTAGAATTATTCAAGGTATTTTGCATTCTTTCAAGACCATTGTGCACCGAAAAAGACATGACAATATATGCCATCAAAGAACAAAAATAGCCTAACACGGCACCTACTATACATTTTATTATTATAGGTTTATTTTCAAATCTAGCTCTAGTCAAAACAATCATTAGGAGAAACATGATCACAAAAGCTGACCTGTATACATTTACATCTCCAAATTTAATAAAGCTACTTAGCCAATGTATCGGTATTAAAGTTACAATAGTTCCAGCTGCCACGAATGCAACTAATAATGATATGTATATAGAATCTCTAGCCTTATTAATTAATTCATTCACAAGCCTGTTTACCTTCAGTTTCTTTAGCCGCTTTAATAACACTCTTAACATTATTTTCTAAAGAGCCTGGCAATGATGAATCACTTATACCACAGGCACCACCCAAAGCGCCTGACACACCTGACGCACAAGCAAACGGCATGATGCCTCCCTGATCAATAGCCCTCTCTATTATCTTAGCTTCAGTTGCAGCATCAATATTTAAAGTTTGTATACTAACTGTACTTCCAGTGCTCCCTTGATACTTTATATAGGCATTTAAATTCGCTCTTGAACCTGAGAAGAAATCACCACTACCACGTGTACCAGTTTCTGCTAAATAACTACCTGCAGGGTCGTATAAAAATGTTTCAGCATTATTCTGAATATGCAAAGCAGAATGTGAGCCGATGCCATAATCATATGTAGTTATTAAAGTAGTAGTAAGTCCAACGGCATCAAAACCACCAACCGGATTACCAACCACATACCCAAACGTATTAACCCCACCCCTTAACCCAATAGGATCAGACTGCATATACCTACCTAAAGATGAATCATAATCCCGAAAATAATTATAAGCATACCCACTCTCCCCATCAAAATACTGCCCAGGAAAGCGAAGCTTTTGCTTTTCATCACTCAGCATCGCAACACTCTGCCCAAACGGAAGCGTATCCGACGTCCAAACAACCCGCCTAAACGAATCAGTCATCAACTGAGGCGACCCCAAATGATCATTATGAATAAACACTAGTTGGCCTGAAGCATCATCAGAATACTCAACCTTAGCCACCCGCTCATTGCCCATATACAAATACTCACGAACCGCCTCACCCAACGCATTAGTCTCAGCCATCAACTGATTAGCACCATTATAATGAAAATGCGTAACTTCAAGCGAACCATCGGTTTGCGTAACGGTTTTACTAACCCGCTGACCTTTAGCATTATAAAGATAAACCGCCCCATTAATATCCTTAGACGTTTTATCAATGCCTTGCAGTCGATTATTCGCCCCATAAATCAAAGCCGTATTATTCTCAGCCGATTTCTGGTCATTAACTATATTACCCACCGCATCATAACTCAGCAGTCGCTCACTGGTATTAGCCGAGTTATGCCCGGAATTATGCTGGGCTACAGACAACAATCGATTACTGTCATGTGCATAATCATACTCTTCAACGATTGCATTGGCTGAATCGGAATCCGTTAAACGACGCTGTAAACGATTACCGACTTTATCGTAATCGTATTCAACTCGGCCATAGCTACCATCGGCAGCGGTTAGTCGATATACATTATCATAAACAAATGTCTGAGTTTGTTTGGTGTTTAACGCGTCGTTAATTTGCGTAATATTATTTGCCGCATCATAGTCATAATTAACATTGTAAAGTGAATCGACAATTTCATTATCTTTTAACTGAATGGACGCAATTCGATAATCTTTATCGCGCTCAATCGCTAGCTCGGTGCCATTGCCATAGTTGATATTGGCCAGTGGCCCAAAGGGCAAGTATTGCGCCTGGCTCACTACCGATTCAACGTGTTCTGTTGCTGCGGAAGTTTGCGTGGTTACACCACTAATTTGCCCCTGTTGGTTAAACTGGTAGTTCACCACTCGACCACTTGGGTAAGTGGTGCCAACCAAAGCCCCATAAGCATTGTAGTGATTTTTAATGCGGTAGTTGGTTTCACCAATGCGGTAATCTTTTTGTTGCACCTGACCTTGCGGATTATACGCAAACTGCGATGAACCACTTGGGTCAGTAACTTCAGCTAAACGCCCAATGGCATTCTCACTCTCTTCGCTATGTTTATCATAAGCATAATGAATATCATCTGCACTAGACGCCGGATATTGAATATCCGTTATCCGACCTAACACATCATAGTGATAGAGCGTTTCAACACTGCGTGCATCGGTTTTGCGAATGAGCTGACCGGCTTCGTTATAGCTAAATAAGGTTGTGCCAGTATCTGGGCTGATCTGTGCAATTTTATCGCCGAATCCGTTATAGCGATATTCGGTGGTTAATTTACGTTGATCTGAAATACTCGTAACACGCCCCTGTTGGTCATAGGTTTGTTTAATGACACCTTCGTTTACATCGGTAGTGGCAATTAAACGATTGAGTGCATCAAAGGCCTGTGTGGTTTTATTTTTCAGTGCGTCGGTAACCGTTTCTAGCTGACCATTTTTATTATACTGGTAGCTTGTGGTTTGCTGGTTGGCACCGATGTGCGCTAACAGTCGACTGAGTTCATCGAACACGCGTTGCTGTGTGCGCACTAATTCACCTTGCGCATTATGCGTGGTTTCAGCAATGCGGTTGCCTTCTAAATCGAGGGTGTAACTGATGCGTTCACCCTGGCTGTTGTGAATGCCGATAACGCGATAGGCTTTATCGTATTCATAACTGACCTGTTCATCATTTGGCAGTGTCACTTTACTGACCTGGCCCTGGCCTTTGTAGTTGCCGCTGTGCGCGTACTCATACTGGGTGGTGGCATTGCCATCATGCAGTTTAAGCGTTTTGCTTTGTAACCAGCCACGGCTGTTATAGGCCAGGTGAGTTTCGATGCCATTGGTATCGAGCAACACCAGTGGCTTACCGTTGTTATCAAATGCGCTGATTTTACTGTTATGACCTAATGCATTCGTTACTTTAGTCTGATTGCCATTGGCATCGTAACTGAAATGCGTAATGTCATTAATGTCTGTTAATGGGTCTTGTGTTAACGGGCCGTCGATTTCTGTTAGTAAACCTTGTGCGTTATAACTGAACTGAACGGTTCTTTGTGGGTATAAACTAAAGAGTTTTTCGAAACCATTTAGTTCTGCCAGGGTATTGGCATGGGTATCGATTTCTGTTTTTTCGATTAACAGGCCTTTGCCGTTATACGCAAACTTAGTGGTTAAGCCCGGTGCAGTAATGCGCGTTGGCAGTTTGTATTGTGCGTGCCATTGGGTTTCAATAGCACGCTCTACATCTGTACCGAGCGCTTCAACACGTTTGGTTTCTAAATCACGTGCGTTATAAGTGTAACTCGTAACAGCACCATTCCAGTCCGTTATCGTTTCAATATTGCCACGGTCATCATAGGTATAACCCTGGTTAGAGCCATAGCAACTGGCGGTGGCATCGCCTGTTATGCTTATGGGTTTATTTTCTTCATTAAACACATAAGTAGTGGTGCGGCCCAATGAGTTACGCAAGGTGCTTTGCTGATTATTGTGGAAGGTAATATCGTAGCGCTCCACGTGATCACCCAACTCGCTTAATATGGCACGACCTTCATTATCGTAGGCCATGCTGTGAACACGCTGCCCAAGCTCATTGGTGATGCCGGTGATAGAGTGGCTAAAGCGTTTATCATTGTAGTGATATTGCTTGTAGGTATTATCCGCCAGGGTTTCTGTGTTATCGGGGTATAACACTTTGCTAAGTAATTGCTTACGCATATCGTAACGGTAGTGGGTGGTATTGCCTTCAGCGTCGGTCACTGATTTTAATAAACCATGACGATTATAAGCCAGTTGTAGTGTGGCATTAAAGTTGTCACTTACGTTTATTAACTGGCCTTTTTCGTTGTAGCTTAAGGTTTGTGTATAGCCACCGCGTTGTTCGATGCTTTGTAGTTTACCTTCTGCACTGTAGGTTTCTAAATCGCCTTCTAGTGTGGTGACTAACCAGCCGTTTTCTAGCTGAATGAGTTTTTCCAGGTCTTTTCCTTCTACTGCCCACTGGTCATCTTTGTTTTTAGTAAACAGCACCTGCTCACGATCGAGTTTGGAGTACACCACTTTTAATGGCGCACCGTCAATGAGTGAGTTTTCAAAACTTAAGTTGCTATCAAAATTTGACCGCCAATTGTAGCCGAGGGCTGTTTTGCCTTTGGCATAACTGCTGTAGTAGCGTTCGAATTTTAGTTTACTGGCACCAGAGGCTTTGTAATCTAACATAGTGAGGTATTTTTCACCTGTGGCTATATTGATTGGGTGACAGCCCCTGGGTCCATTCTGATTTGATTTTTTGGTATCGCCGCCTGAGCTGTTTATTTCACCCAGCATGCGACCAAATATAGATGCGCCGGCGCCGTATTCGAATTTACCACCGGTTATTTCCGCAACCAGCCCACTGTATATTGCACCTGTTATATACGCAGAAATTGAGGTACCCCCACCTCCGGAAGGCGACAAAAATCCACCCCAAAAACCATTAGAGACTTTGCCACCGGACACTTTTGCCACTGCGGCGCCAACAGCGCCTCTGGCCAATGCCTGTGTAAACACCCCGCTACCGTATACCCCTACAGCTTGCCCCGCTAAAGAGGCAACATACGAGGTAAGTGCGGCCTTTGCGACATCACCAAATGAGCCTCCACTGATATCAGTTAGATAAGCAGACGCTAACGCTGCCCCCTCAGGCCCACCATAAAAAGTAGCTGCAATCTGCAAACCTACCCTGGCCCACTGATACTTCAAAAAGAACCGTTTAACTGGCTTCGTATACATCGTACTGACGGCACTAGGACTAAGACCGCTTATGAAACTGACAGATATAACTCTAGCTGCCGACTTTATTAACCTGCGCAAACTAAACCCACTCGGATCGGTATAGCTCATCGGGTTATTCAGTACATAACTAAAGCGGTTATAGCTCTGAATATTTTTACTAAATTGAACGACCGGGTCGGCACTTAAAAAACGCCCAAGCTTCGAATCATAAACCCGGCCATTCATGTGAATGAGCCCCAGTTTTGTTAAGTGTTCGTGACCTGTATAACCCCGGGGTATATTTTGAATTACCGTGGTGAGCGTGCTCGCACCTAATATAGGCCGGCGACTACCAAACGCATCGTAATCCATTTGTGCCGTTACACCACCGCTGGCATTAATAACTGCGACGGTTGAGCCCTGATTATCACGTAGTAGAAACTCCAGTTTATTCGTTCCAATATCTGATTCAGTCGTTTGCGTCACCGTATATTGCGCAATGGTATTGCCCGCCACTTTTATATAGTGCTTGTGATTTATTTTTCCGCTTTCTGTGACTTTTTCAAAACTGCCGCCGACATAAATAGTTGTGACATCTTTTTGAGGTTGACCAGAGGCTGCATACTCACGGCTCAATTGTTTATAGCGCGCTCGACTCGGGCCATAGTTAAATGATGAGAAACCACTGGCATTGCTAATTTTTGTCGGTTTATTAAATGCACTCCAACTTACACTGCGCCCACCACCACTGGTAATGGCTCCATTGTTATTGTAAATATAATTTGAGCCATTGACTCGACTAACCGCGTGGGGCTTTGCACTGCTGTATTGATAAGTGCCCTGCCCGGTTTTGCTGCGAATATTCCCCAAAGCATCATAGGTATACAGTTGCGCATTGGCATTGTTGTTTATATTGACACGGGTGAGCCTTTGTAGACTGTCGTAGTAATATTTTTCGGTGAGAAAGTTAACGGTATTATTGCGCAAGCTCTTACGAGAAACCAATGAGCCATGATCATTGTATTGATAACTTGAATTATAAAGCGTCGATAAACCACTTGAGTAATCGAGGAAGGTTAAACGGCCAGCAATGTCGTGACCAGCGGTTTGCGAAATGACACCATTTAAATGAGACTGACTAACGCCATAATCAGCAAGCGTTATTTGCCCCCGCGCATTGGCATCTTTAGCTTGCCAGTAACTGACTAGGCCATTTGCATTGTTAACTTCAGTTAGCGCACCATTGGTATAAACATATTTTAATTGCAGACGTTTGTTTGGTGTTGTTTCCGGGTAACTCACTATTTCTGGGCGATGAAATTCATCATAGTTTGACAGCGTGGTATAACTCACTTTTTTACTTTGGGTCGCGCTGCCTTCTTCTATAATAGTTGTACTGCTACTAACTAAACCCAAATCCGTCGTGTAGGTTATATTTTGACGATACTCTTCAACACCACCTGCTCTTATTTGTGAAACCGAATCTAACTTACCAATTGACATTGCTACAGGCGTATTTCCACGCACTAAATCATCATTGTAAACCCAGGTGGTTTTTCGACCATCTGCATCTGTTCGATTCACCATGCGACCTAAGCGGTCATAGTTCATCGTGGTTTTTTGGCCTATAGCATTCGTTTGTGTGCGCAGCTTGCTGGTTGAATCATAGGTATAAGTCCAGCTTCCCATATTCGGATCTATCATGGCTTTTTTACGCCCGAAGTCATCGTATTGAACTTCGACCACCGTGCCTTTCGGGTTAACGACATTTAAGCCATTAGTAGAAACACTGGGCATCAGGGTTTTTACTCTGTTGCCCTGTGCATCGTATTCGTAATGAAGCACATTACCGTCATTGTTCGTGTTATATAAAACCTGACCAATTACATTTTTCTTTTCACTATTAGTTTGGGTTTCATAGGCTGATGTTAGTGGATTATAAGCTCTGCGTTGTGTTGTCACTTCAAATGCTGACGCATTATACGTCACTGTCGAAACCCCTTCGCCTGGTGTCGTACTTTTTATAACTCGATTTAATGTATCGTATTCGGTAACCGTTTCATTTTTTTCGGCTAGCCCGGCAAAATAGGGTTGTGTTTGCGCCACGATCCGCCCTAAATCATCATAAGCCGTATCAACAAAAACAGTTTCGTTTTTAAAGTTAGTGGTTTGCTTACGAATTTCACGCCCTAACTTGTCAAAATAAACGACTACATCGGGTGCGTATTTCACTAATGAGCCGCCGCCGGCAACACTGGTTGTGCTACTGAACTTAACTACCTGCGCGCTAACATTGGGATTTATTGCGGGCAGTATGCAATTTAACTGGCACCAGTTTTGCTCGGTGTGCACAGTGTTACCGCCCGGCGCATAAACATCAGTCTGCCTTCCCCAGGTATCATATTCATACCTTGTTACTAACCCATTTGCATCGGTTTTCGTCAACGGCACACCAAACGCGGGATCATAAGTGGTGCTGACACTGTGCCCCATTTCATTGGTCACTTTCACTGGAAATTGACCTAATGAATCATATTCAGTGGTGGCAATACGGGCTTCAATATCCGGCCCTGTGATGGTTGTGGAATTAATGTGACCAAAACCGTCTGTGTAGGCATAGGTTTTTTTAATGCCAGCAAAGCCTCCGTTAACCGTTCCGAACTCTGATAACAATTTATAAGTTTGCGGATCATATGCGTAGTTATGAACCACAACAGGCGCGCTACCCTTCGGCCCAGTTTTTTTAACGGATGATTGAGTTATAAGGCTCTGTAAATAAAAGTTCGTTAAATTTTTGTAAACATTGGTTGTGATAATTGAATGTTTATCTGATGCAACGTTAGCATTTTGAGTCGTTACGGTAGATTTTGTTATATCTCCGTTTGGATTACTCCCCGTTTCATTCGTGCTTGTAACAATACTCAGCTTCACGCCATTAATGTCATAAGCTTCTACCAAAGTCGAGCTCAAATAAATTTTATTACGCTCATTTTCTAATGGAAATAGTGCAGGAGTATTTTTTGTATAGGTGAATATTTTGCCATTTAGTTTTTGAGTTTCGTTATCAACCATGCCTATAAAAGGATAATCTTGACGATACACTACAGTTGTTTCTAAATTGGTTTGTGTATTCGTTGAAATCGTTTTTGCAAAACCCAACTCTCCACGGCCGTGCACATTAACCCGTGCACCCTCGTACATATAAGTGGAGCGAGTGGTACCACTTAAGCCATCCGTAGTGGATTGCTCGGAGACTACATATTTTGCATATTGAATATCCTGATCTGGATGACTGGGAGGAATAGCCTTTTTATCAACAGTATAAACACTACTGTCTGTAATCGGTTTATAACTTACTCTGAGATCTACGCCAAAGCCATCTGTAATCTTTGTAATTAACGGCTTCGGATAATCGTATTGGGTATAACGAATGATTCCTAAATCATCACTTCTGTATACAAAGTCAGACCCACCATCACCATTGAAATCTGCAAAGGAAATCGTTGAATGGTTATCCCGGTCATTACATACACCACCTGCAGCCGAACCATTTGAACATAAACCATTCAGCACAGAATTTGCATGTAAGGTATATTTTTCACCATCAAATAAGAAAACCTGTATTCCTTTATTATCAGAACGGAAGACAAGATCATTACGACCATCTGCATTAAAGTCAACATACTTAATAGACCCATAATTATCAGCGTCATTACACACACCATATTGAGTGGAGCCATTCGCACAAATATCAGTAGATATATCAGCATTTTGATTAAATGAGCCACCAACACTATAGTGGCATTTTACGCCTGAATCACTTCGATAACACAGATCACTTAAGCCATCACCATTAACATCGGGATACTGAATATAATAATGGTTATCACCATCATTGCATCCAGGATATCCGTTTTTACAAACATCTATTGCCGAATTTTCTGTAAAACCATTTGCGTCATCCCAAGTAGCTACTCTAATCCCATTGTCAGATCGATAAACGAGTTCAAGCTTACCATCGCCCGTTGTATCAACATAATTAATAGTGTCGTAGTTATCCTTGCCATTGCACACACCGTCAACGGTGGCATTACCGTTAACACAAATATCCGAAACAATTTCACTCCCCCAACCTGTGACCGACCCCAGATGACACTTAATTCCCACATCACTTCGATAACAAACATCAGCGAAACTATCAGCATTAATATCTACAGCCTGAGCTGAGTAGTAGTTATCACTTCCATTGCATGAATTAGCTCCATTAGCACAAATTGTAGTATTACGAGAGTAAGTAAAACCACTTCCATTCCATATATGCGCCTGAATACCCCGATCTCCTCTATACACAATATCTTTTTTACCGTCAGCATTTACATCAAAATATTGAATGGTGTCGTGATTATCAGCACCATTACACACTCCATAAAGACTAGACCCATTTGCACATATATTGGTTGATATTTTCAGCTCTGATCCATTATTCGTTATGCGACACTGAATACCCTGATCACCTCGATAACAGATATCACTTCGCCCATCATTATCAATATCCGGATAGCGTATTGTTTTATGGTTATCCCAGTCATTACAAACACCATTACCCCAATCACCATTTCCACATACCCCGGTATTACTAGCTATACCGGAATCTCCATACCGGACCTGCCATTGAAAATTTGTACTGTTTATACAGCTAACTGCGGTACATTTTTCAATTGATGATAGATATGTGTTTTTAACAACGTCCTTACTTACATCCTTATAATTAAAATTGTAAGTCAATACTTTTCCGGATTTTACGAACGTTTCAATTTTATTAAGACGTTTATGTAGCTGAGTTTTAGAGCCGTTATTAAATGATAAATACTTATCGGGACGATTTTCATATGAAAACCGGACAGATGCATTTGTTAAAACGCCCTGTGAAGAGTTCCCAGCGTAATCAATTCTTGCAATGTTAATATCACCATTTACAGCATCTTCTAAATAACTATATGTAGCATAATTACCTGATACATCGGTTGTTTTATTTACAGCCCATACACGAACACCGGCACCCCCTGTTTTCTGTATGCGAGAATCTTCCGTATAACCAAACTCGCTTTCTGATCCATCTTTCCTATAGACAATAAATTTTTCTGGCCCTGAATTAAAATATAGACCAAAAGTAAAAAATATTTTCACATATCTTCCTGTCTGTCCATAGGAAACGACTCGAATGTCATCACCAATATCAGTTCTGTATTCAGTACCATTATCCCCATAAGAGCCATTAACAGCTATCAACCTTTGACCATCAAGACAAAAACGTGCGGATGATGAATAACCTGACGACGAACCAGTGCCGAGATAAGTAACACCAGCAACTTTTCCATCTTGCGCTATGGTTTGTGGACACCTGGTAATAGACGAATGAGTAGATAATGACCACCCCAAACCCACCTCACTATTCCCCGACTGACTATCATAAACAACTGATATTTCAGGCTTAACACCTGCAATACCTGGCGGGGTTTCAATGGGCATAGAATAATTTGCAGAACCCGACGGTGTAACGCTAAAATTTCCAGGTAAGCTACCTACATCAGACGTGATGTTAGCGCTTACACCATTATTAACAGTCTCTGTATTATCTGATTCAGCTGTACCAATAACATTTCCGCTAGCATCATAAAAAACAGTAACGGTAATGAATTGACTTTTTTGATAGTCTCTAAAAGCGCTAAATGTGACTGGCACATTTATGTTGCGATCCTTTACTGAACATTGTATTCGCGTGAAAATAGATGTGTTACATTGCACAACCTGATTAATATCATAATCAAAATTAATAGTATATTTTTCAGCATTTTCCCATACAATCGGGTAGCCATCCGGTGATACAAAGACTTGCGTGGTATTCGCTTCATATGCCGCGCTGACCCCAACCGAAAACAAACTAAGAATTAATAATGAGGAAAAACTCAACCATTTAGATTTAATGCTGCGTATTTTTTTCATATTTTTACTTTTAATTATATTTATTAGCTTCAAGCCAAAAGACACTATCAATGCAAAAAACATTGCATTAAACAATTATTTAAACTGTTTTATGTTAGCGTATGATTAATTAGAAAGCAGAATGATAATTATCGCTTATTACGTGCGACAATATTTAAGATAGCTAAATCCCTGCATTTATACTCCCTAAACATAACACCTCAATTATTATATTTAATCTTTTATATTGGAGGCGTTACTTTGTACATCGATAATCAGACTATCATCTTATTATTTAGTAAGCAAATTTTTATTTGTAGGATTTTTCCTACAAATAAAAATTTGCTTACTCAGTTATTGATTATTTTATAAACAACCCGCAAGCCATGACTTTCCCCCGGCGCAACATCCACCACATTTTCCGCCGCATTACCCGACTCCACACAAAGCATATTCAAATAACCATCAACACCTAAGTCGCCCATTTTTTCTGCCGTCTGCTGCCACGGATTCCAGACAATGGTTGATTGACTTCCCTGTTTGCTAATTATTATTTTTCTTTTTTTATTATCAATCACCACCTCATCCATTGTATTTAAATATACTCGATCCACTTCATCTGCAATTTTTATTTCACCCGTTTGTTTTTTGCATTTAAAACCATCCGGTTTATCTAAGTAGTTTTTGTCATGCAATCCTTGAACTGTAGTTTGTCTAACATCTTCTACATTAAAATATGTATGCAGAGCTTCGCCAATTTCTATATTTTCAGCGCCATTATTTTTCGTTATCAACGCTAAGCTTAAACATTTTCCGATGGTAATAACATGTTCAACGCTGGTTGCTACGGGCCACATTTTTTTAATCGAATCATTCGCGAGCCGGGTATCAAATTTAAAAACGATTTGGGTTTCACCCGTTGCGAGTTGTTGAACCTTATCAACCTGCCAGATAACCGTGCGAGCAAAACCATGCGCGGGAAATTCACTTTGACTTTGATGTGCGCCAAACCAGGGCCAGCAAATCGGTATGCCGCCACGTACCGATCTGGCTTTTTCAAACCTGGCATCGGGTGACAACCAGATTACGTCGGTTTCACCTGTTGGCACCCAGCTTAATACATGCGCACCCTGTAAACTAATTACAGCGCTTGCCTGTTTATTTTTTATTTCTACCTGCGTAATATCGCCTTTAGCTTTTTTAAAAATCACCTGACAATGATTTTCATTAATTGCAAACTGCTGATTAAGATCCGCTACGCTTTGCTCATTCATCGTTTTTATTTCTCTGCAATCGCAATTAAAACCTCGGTATTAAACCACTCACCATCTTCACCAATCAGTTGAGTTATTTCTTGCATGTGCTTTTCTTTAAATTCCACCTGCTGCTCTTCTGTCAATTGATTTAGCAGCGCACGATAACCTGCATTCCACACCACATCCCACCACATTTGAGCATCAGTCATATGATAGCCCAATGGTACATGGTGAATCTTTACATTAGATATTCCCACCGCCTCAAATTGTTCCATGATTAATTCATGCGTAGATAATCGTTTCCATGACAGTCCCGGTACTTCTTTTCCAAACGAGTTGTAACATTGTATAAACATATCAGACATGGGCATAAACGCATCACCGGTGAATGTGCTAATCGCAATTTTACCTCCCGTTTTTACAACGGCTGAAATATTTTTTAACGCCTGTGTCATATCTTCCATAAAAAACAAACCAAAACTACTGCAGGCCACATCAAATGTTTCACTGTTGAATTCCAGCGCATCTAAATCCATTTGTAAAAATTCAGTGTTGTGTAATTTTTTTTCGTCCGCTTTCATCTTAGCCTGAGATAACATCCCATTTGAAAGATCAATACCGGTGACCTTTCCACTGTTTAATTTTTCAGCCGCTGCCAGAGCAACCACGCCTGTACCCGTACAAACATCAAGCAATTGATCGTCAGGCTTTAATTCAAGAAACCCCATCATGCTTTTTGCGGTTTGTGGGAAAAAAGCTAATGATGGGTGATCGTAGCCTGTGGCAACTGTATCAAAGCCTTGTTGTATCATTGTTTTTCTATCATTATCTGGCATTCTCATCGGTCCTTTTTATTTAAATTAAAACGCGCTATTTTACTTGATCTTTTCAGAGCGGTGCACTATATATGAGGTTAATGCATGCTAAACCTGTTGCCGCATAGGTATAGCATTCATGCCGATATGTCCCGCCAAAGTTGATAAAAGCCATATCAGCCCTATATGCCTGATCATACACTCAACAATCGGAGTTTATAAATGTTTTTTGGCTTATTCAAAAAAAAACCTGAACCCGACGATGATGATCAAAACATCGCTGTTGGTAACACTAACATTCGCTATAAGCCTGATCTGATAGACGACCTTAAAAGTGATCATGCCCATTTATTAAATGTATATACTGACATAAAAATTGCAAGTGATTCTAAAGATTTTACCAAAGTTGAAGAACACTTAATTACTTTTCGAAATGAGCTTGAAGACCACCTTTTAAAAGAAAAGATCAACCTTTATATTTACCTGTCACACCTGCTAAAATCTGATGCAACTAACGCCAGCCTGATTTCCGGTTTTCGCAAAGAGATGGATGGAATTTCAAGCATTGTAATGAAGTTTCTAGTTAAATACGAATCAATCGGAACCGATATCAACCTTCACAATAGCTTTCAGAAAGAGTTTGCAACTATTGGTGAAGTATTAGGCCAGCGAATTAAACGCGAAGAGTCTCAGCTTTATTCACTATATGTCCCACCGTCTTAATTCCAGGCATATAATACACAGCACTTTAACAGGTCAAGTTATTCACTCACATGCGGGTAATTTACGAAGCTGCTTAAAATAATATTTTAGGGGTAGGTCCATCGTTTTGGCTAATCTGGATGCACGTTTTTTAAGTTCATCCTTATCCACGTCTAAATTTGACTTTATACAGAACAAGACCTGGTTACCTTTAAAAACATCGCATAAATACACACATGAAAATAATCGCCTGATTTGCTCTAGCACTATCGCATCACCATCAGGCAGATAATGAAAATTCACAACTAGACACGCATGTTCATTTAGCGCCATATAACTGTCTATTATAAATTCACTTTGTAACTGTGCATCACTCATACCTTGTGCTTCATACAAATCACTAAAAACAATATCAACACACTCTTTGTCTAAATTCTTCACAAATTTTGTAGCATCATCACAATACACATTAATATTTTCGTTTTTAGGCAGATAAAACCAGTCATAAGCCACATCGACAACCGCTTGCCTTAACTCTACCGCCTGCAATTTAACTTGCGGATAATAATGACTCAGGCAGTGTACAAGCCCTCCGCCACCCAGCCCAAATATGGCAATGTTTTTTGCCTCTACAAAGATTAATCCAAGCAACATAATCTGTGTATATTCATGCACCAGCGAGTAAGGCTTATGTGGATAAATTGCACTTTGTTGCAAACCCGATGCAAAATTTAAAATGCGCTTATCACCCAGCTCAACCACCACAATCTCACCGTATTCATCTGCTGTTCGGTATAACTCGTTTATCATCGCTATAATCACTTAGACTGTTAATGTATCACCAGAATTTTAAATGTCGAAATTTGCATCCATACACGCAACATAATAACCGGTTTATTTTAGTTTGCATTATAAACCCATCGACCTCATCAGATGCATAGGGTAAAGTATTATTCTATTTAATGAATATGCAATCAGATGAATCAATACCAACAATTACTGCAACTTGACAAGCAATTTATCTGGCACCCCTACTCTTCTCTGGGCAGCGATTTACCGGTGTTTCCGGTGGTGTCTGCCAGCGGCGTGCGCCTGACTCTGGCGGATGGTCGCGAGCTAATTGACGGCATGTCTTCCTGGTGGAGCGCGATTCATGGCTACAACCATCCACAGATGAATCAGGCAATTGAAGATCAGCTGAAAAACATGAGCCATGTGATGTTCGGCGGGCTGACTCATCCCCCGGCAGTCGAGCTGGCTAAAACGCTGGTTGATATTACGCCGTCTTCACTGCAGTCTGTTTTTTTTAGCGACTCGGGATCGGTGGCGGTTGAAGTTGCAATGAAAATGGCCATTCAATACTGGCACGATAAACAGCAGTCAAACAAACAAAAATTTCTAACCGTACGGGGTGGTTATCACGGCGACACATTTGGTGCTATGTCGGTTTGCGATCCGGTGACCGGTATGCACAGTTTATTTAATCAATCATTAGCTCAGCAATTTTTTATTGACTCCCCCAGCAGTGACTTTAACGAAGCCTGCAACGAAAATGATTTAAATAATTTACAAAACGCCTTGCAAGCAAACCACTCACAAATCGCCGGGTTTATTATCGAACCTGTTGTACAAGGTGCCGGTGGCATGCGATTTTATTCCACCGATTATTTAAATAAAGCCCGCGCCCTTTGTGATGAGTTTAATGTGCTACTTATTTTTGATGAGATTGCGACCGGCTTCGGTCGCAGCGGAAAATTATTTGCCTGTGATTACACTCATATTCAACCGGATATTATGTGCATAGGTAAAGCGTTAACCGGCGGCTACCTGAGCCTGGCCGCCACACTCGCCACAACAGACATTGCCAAAACCATTTCCCGTGGTGACCCCGGGGTGTTTATGCATGGCCCAACTTTTATGGCCAACCCCTTAGCCTGTGCCGCCGCCAATGCCAGCATTAAGCTGCTACTTAAATCTGACTGGCAGACAAAAATTGCCAAAATTGAAACCTGGCTACAACAATTTCTTGCCCCGTGCTCATCACTTGATAATGTCAAAAATGTACGCATACTAGGCGCTATTGGTGTCGTCGAATGCAACACGGCAGTTGATATGAAAACCCTTCAAAGCGCATTGGTTGAACAGGGGGTATGGATTCGCCCCTTTGGAAAACTGGTATACTTAATGCCACCGTTTATTATTAATGAAACAGACACCCGACATCTTTGCGATGCCATTTTTAATGTACTTAACACTGATTAAACCATTGAAGGAAAGCTTAAAATGTTAATTGAACAAGTTTTAGATTTTGTTTTTAGTTTCGGGGTTGGCCTTGCCATCCTGTTATTTATATTACTTAAGCAGTCGGTAAAGTTTGTTCCGCAAAATCGCGCTTTTGTAGTTGAACGTTTTGGGAAATACAACCAAACCATGGAGGGCGGTTTAAACTTTATGGTTCCCTTTATTGATAAGGTCGCCTACAACCGCACATTTAAAGAACAGGCCGTCGATGTGCCTAGCCAGGGTGCAATTACAAAGGACAATATTTCACTCATCGTTGACGGTGTGCTTTATATAAAAGTCCTCGACCCATACAAAGCCTCTTACGGTGTTGATAACTATGCTTATGCGGTCACTCAACTAGCACAAACCACGATGCGATCTGAAATTGGTAAAATTGATTTAGATAAAACATTTGAAGAACGTGACAGTTTAAATGTCAATATCGTCAACAGCATTAATCAGGCGGCTGAACCCTGGGGCGTGCAAGTGTTACGCTACGAAATAAAAGATATCGAACCGCCCCGCTCGGTGCTCGAAGCTATGGAACGCCAGATGAAAGCCGAGCGTGACAAGCGCGCATCCATTCTCGAATCCGAGGGTGAGCGCCAGTCGGCGATTAATGTTGCTGAAGGCCAGAAGCGCGCCATTGTATTAACCGCCGAAGCTGATCGTACTGAACAAATTCTTCGCGCAGAAGGTGAAGCCCAGGCCATCATTGCGGTAGCCGAAGCCAAAGCCTCAGCAATTCAAACCATCGGTAAAGTGGCCGACACAGATGAAGGCCAGAAGGCTATTCAGCTTGAGCTAGCGGGTCAGGCAATTGAGGCCAAGCAAGCCATTGCCAAAGAGTCTTCGGTTGTACTGCTACCCGAAAATAGCACCAATGCGTCAAGCATGGTTGCCGAAGCGATGACCATCATTAACACGCTGAATAAAAACACTAGCGGGACTTAAAATGATTGCAGAATACATCAACACCCATCATGCCGAATTCTGGATTTTACTCGGCTTTTTAATGCTCGCCATCGAGGTGAGCACCGGCATGGTTACCGGCATTTTATTATTTGGTGGCATTGGTGCGGTGCTCACTGGCCTGTTAATGATGACAGGCCTATTAAACGAAACCTGGGAAATCGGTATGACCAGCACCGCCATCAGCGCGACACTGATTGCCCTGGTGCTATGGAAGCCACTAAAAAACTTACAAAATGACGATGTTGCAAAAAAAGATAATAGCAGTGACCTGGTCGGTTACGAATTTGTGTTGCAACAGGACATTAATTTACTCACGCCGGGCACAACACATTACTCGGGCATAGAATGGAAAGTTGAAATTCATAAGGATGCAGGGGTTGACGAAATCAGTGCCGCAACGCGCGTTGAAGTGTGTTCGGTTGATGTTGGAAAATTTCGGGTGAAGATTGCAGGTTAAAATTATCTACTAATATAGCCGACCCAGAATATCAACTAATGCTATAGACTAATATTCTAAACTAATGTTATAGACTAAAGCGGCAAATCACTAGAGATACAAAGGGCGGGCTATGCTTTTAGTTTTCTGGCATTAATACGAACAAGCCGTCCTACTACTGAATATTTTACTCTTGTACATTTATTCCTGTGAATTTTCCTCTTGCACATTTTCCTCTTGCACATTTTCTTCTTGCATTTTCCTCTTGCGCACTTTACTCCACAAGCACTTAAGGCCGAAGCAATGAAATCCCAAATCATTGAAAGAAAGTTGTGGCTTATTAACTGCGACCAATTGTCAGTTTAAGGGTTATTATGTATTTTTCGTTACATAATTTATATTTCAAGTTTTTTTGATTTATATCACTTCTAATTTGAATTAATTTACTCATTATGTTTTAGAACCAAGTCGTATGTTGCATTATTTTACTGTCGTCTTTGCCCGTTGGTGGTGAATGGAAATGATGAATAAAAATGGATATTGCGAAAGATTATTCTGTATTATTTTGCTTCTGGCATTGTGTATGCCTTTTGCTATAAAAGCGGATGACGCCAATCAATTTGAAGCATTAAGAACTAAACTGGCTAGCTGGGTAGATAATATAAAAACAGATATACCGATTAAATCCAGCCGGTATGCTAAGGGCTGGATAGTAGATCAATGGGAGAGTCAGAAAGAAGATTATTTGATACTCAGTGTACAAACTATAAAAGAATTTAATCACGTCCATATCCCTCACGCGACAAATATACCTTATAAAAAAATACTGTCAGGTCATTATCTGGATAATCTTGATTCTTTGATGACGTTCGTCATTTATAGCGACAATGGATACACGGGTGTTTCGACCATGGTTCTTATGAATTTGCTAGATTATAAAACCTATAGTCTAAAGTTTGGAATGATGGACTGGAATCGGCAGTATGTTACCGGGGAGGTTTGGAAAAAATCTCACAATTTACCGGTAAGTCATGATAAAGCGATATCTGGTAGGGTATTTAAATATCCTGTAATCAACCAGACGAATACCTCATTAAGTGAGCTTATAAGATCTAGATACACGTCAAATGTTTTAGATAAAGTAACGAATATTCCAATAAGTGATGTAAAAAATATTCTGCAACACTGGGAAAGCAATAAATCGAATTATCAAGTTGTTAGTGTACGCAGAAATAAAGATTATAAGGTAGGTCATATTTCTAACGCAATTAATATACCTATGTTTGAGCTTATGGATAGCGAACAATTACGCAAACTTGACCCTGATAAAATTTTACTCGTGTATTGTGATACAGGGCACCTCTCAGAATTATCAACCACGTTATTAAATTTGTTAGGTTATAACGCAAAAAGTATCGTTTATGGAATGATGGGCTGGAATGATAAGCACATTATTCAGAAAATTGCCTGGGATGGCGTCGCGAACTATCCAGTAGTTTACAATGAATAAACCCGTTATGAACAATATATAAGATAAGTAGTGTGTGTACAGCCAGCTCCCTGGCGATAAGTCTAAAATGCTGCCACATGAAAATTTAAAATCTAAAATTTAAACTTTCATCTTTGATACATGACTTTAGGTTAATACAATGCGTTATGAAAGTTTTGCGCTTACTAGTTCATACTTGCATTTGTTATGTACAGACGAACACAATAACAAAATGGATTTCTCACTGATTAATGTTTTGGATCAATGCGCCTGGGCCTATAAATCTGATATATATCAGGTATAAAAATAAAACCATACCTGATGAGGTTATATACACTCAAGTTAATCGTTACCGTCTAAACGTTAGCATTTAAGGCTGATGACGGTAGGTCAAGTTTTGCAGAAGTGTGCTATTCGAAGAGTGTTTTTATTTCATGAGGGTCATAATGAATCATTAAGACAAGGTTTTGATGATGTCTACACTTGAAGATATTTTATACAGTGCTGTTGATGGTGTGTTTGCTGTGGATGCAACACAGCGTATTATTTTTTGGAACCCGGGTTGTGAAGAACTATTCGAACGTTCATCTCAATCGATACTGGGCCGCCCCTGTAATGATGTGCTGTGTGGCAGGAATCCATCGTCTGGTGCCACCTTTTGTCGGCCTAATTGTTGCGTTGCCAAACTCTGTCAAGGGGGGGATGCACCGAATAAATTCAAAATAAAAACACAGGGCGGTGATGGTAAGTCATTAATATTGTCAGTAGATGTCATGCTGGTGCCCTCATGTTGCAATAAAAGATGGGTTGTTATTCATCTTTTGAACCGCTCAGTTAATCAGGATTTACTCACCACTATGGATAATGCGTCACGCTTTGGAAACAATATTTCTGTGGTGGACTATACGGGAGGGGATAGCGGGAAAAATCTTTCAAGGTTGACGGCACGGGAAACACAGGTCTTGCAATTACTCTCTGAAGGTTTATCAAGTAGCGTAATTTCAAAAAGATTTAAGGTTAGCCATACAACGGTACGCAATCATCTTCAGCATATTCAATCTAAGCTGGGTGTGCATAGCCAGACTGAAGCGGTCGCCTATGCCTATCGCCACAATCTAGTGATGTAACTTATTGTTATAACGCATTTTTGACTATTAGAGTTGTATTAAAATTTTGATTATTACAGGAGGCGGGTCATGAGCAAGAAACTGGCAGTAGTTATCAGAAACAGGCATGCAGAAGCGTTGCGGATGTCGATCGGATTAATCTTACTGGATGATACGGTTGATATTTTTGTGCTCAATAATAAACTCGAGCGCTCCGAACAGACGGCATTTAATCTAGAGACCGTCCAGGAGATGGAGATGAAGATTTATTCCAACATTGCGCAGGGGGATGACGTTTCCTACATTGCAACCCCCGAGATGGCTAAAAAATTATTAACCTACGATCACGTTCTCGCTTATTAGCAAGTGATTAGCAAGTACATTGCATTATTAATCAGCCCTTTAGATCACGCAGAAGCATTATAGACTTGATCAGGGGCACCCTGTTGCTTTGCGTAAGCTAATGTCATTTGTCAACATTCAAAATAATCCCCGGCTTACCTAACTTATACCTCCGATATCTTCAATATGATGCAAATACATCATGTTAGATATTAGCCCAAGCGTGTAATTTTTATCTTAAGTCATAAATGTTTGGCCATATGTAATGTGATCGCTGCCGAGTGAGTTAATGGCGCATTGTGGTTGATGATTTAGGCCGGGATGTTTGTAAATGTCATATTGCTTTGTTAACCAGGAGTCGTGTTGTGAAACTGGGTATATTAATCACCACGGATAAACACTTGAATCATATTGTAAGTATCAGTCGTGCAGCGACGGCAAAGGGTCATGAACTGACTTTATTTGCGATGAATGAAGGTACAAGGTTGCTTGCTTACCCCGAATTCACTCAACTTTGTCGGCTGGATAATACAATAATGAGTTTATGTAACCACAGCACTATTGAGTTTGGTGTGGATACGAGTGGAATTTCAAAGGAGATTGTTATCGGTAGTCAGTTTAACAATGCCATGATGAATAACAAGTCTGACAAGATTATTGTTCTTTAGCGTAGGTGGCTTTGAAAATATAAACGGGTGTTATTGAAAAATGGAAATAGATGATGAAAGTATTACATATTCTTAATGATGGACCAGATGTAGATGTGGAAATAATTATAGAACATCAATCTGAGAATAATGACGTAGAAGTCATTGATCTAACGGAAATGAATATCAGTTATGATGAAATTGTAGATCGAATTGAACAGTGCGATAAAGTTATTTCATGGTAATTTTCGTTTATCAGATACTGTTCTTCTTCACGGAGTGTAAGTTTTATGTACACCGGATTGAATCACGGGTTAGATGAATTATCTGTAAAGCAGTTCAGCCTACAGCGTTATTTTTTTGCTTTAGTTAAACCATTAACCAGAATTTCATATTTTGATTACCGGTGTATTTTAAATCGTCTCTGCTTATTGCTTTCTTTTCCAATATTTAGATTATATCGCGCTGAAGTGAGTCAGACATCATTATCAAAAACAGAAGCTGATGATCAGGTCCGCAACCTGAGCGCCGTGCTCATTGCTTTATTAATGTTAAGTGCCTTATTTGTTCTCTATATTTTTCGAGTTTATGATGATAACCGTTTACTAAGCTGGCAATGGGTTTTTGCCAATAATGAAATCATTAAAACCAGCCTGATTTTGTTGCCGGGTTTATGGCTAGCATGGTGGCTAGCCGGTCTTCAACTACCTTATAACAAGGCACTCATTTTTCTCCTGTCTTCATCGTTTATGCTTTGCTCGTCGCTATGGGGCCAACCCGAACTTATTGTCGATGCCAGCCGTTACTTTTTGCAGGCTAAATCGCTTGCCGTTAATGGCCCTGTATATTTTATCCAGGAGTGGGGCTATGGCATCGGGGTGTGGACAGATCTTCCTCTGATCCCTTTTATTTATGGTCTGGTATACAGCCTGGCAGGTGAATATCGAATGGCCACTCAGGTTCTTACCAGCCTGTTTTTCTGTGGCACGATGTTTTTAATGTATCTGACAGGAAAAGAGTTATGGGATGAAACAACCGGATTATGTGCCGCTGCTTTATTGTTGGGTATGCCGTATCTGTTTACGCAAATACCGCTAATGCTTGTCGATATTCCGACTATGTTTTTTTTCAGTCTCGCAGTTTATAGCATGCTAATGGTCGTTAAAACAGAGGCGAAGTCATGGCTCGTGATGGCAACAGTAACTATTGTTCTGGCCATGTTATGTAAATATTCTACATGGCTTATGCTTAGTGTTCTGCTGGTACTTTCAATCTGTTATCGCCCACGAGGTAAACCAGGAGGAAGACCAGGAGATAGACCAGGAGACAGAACAGAAAGTCGGGTTAATTTATACAAAATAATGCTGACCATATTAACCGGTGTTGTTTTGTTTTTTACTGTTTTACTGGTATGGAAATATGATGCCATCGTGCAACAGTTTAATTTGTTGACGGCTTATCAGTTACCCGGGCTAGGTCGGTGGCAGGAAAGTCATTTATCAACTTTTTTCTATCAGGTACATCCCTTTATCACATTGGCGGCGTTGTGTTCTGTTTATGTTGCATGGCGTAAACGCGACGTTCGATACCTGATAATCAGCTGGATGGTGTTGTTAGTGTTGTTACTGGAAATAAAACGTATTCGATATGTGCTTATCGTTTTTCCCATGTTGAGTTTGATGGCGGCCTACGCCTTGCGACAGATCGGTGACAGTCGAATTCGACGCTATATCGTGTTAAGTATTATCGTCTCTTCACTGGCTGTTACCTTCTACGGTTATTCCCCCTTCGTACATAAAACCAGCGCGATAAATATTAAACATGCCGGAGAATTACTTAACAACATGCAATCGTCCACGGTGGAAGTTATTTTGTTGCCACAAACACATTCAAGCATCAATCCATTTGTTTCTGTTCCCTTGCTGGATCTGTTTACCACAAAGCAACTTGTTTACTGGAAGCATCCGTTTTTAACCTCACCCTCGGCGCAAAAAAATTCTGCCACCTCATCATTAAGATTTAGCTGGGAATATAAGCTGGAGGATTTTTACGAGACGAGTAGAGAAATTTTGGATAAGGCCATTGTTATTATTTCAGAGAGTAAAACACAATTATTGCCGGCAATCATTACAACACGATTGCAAGGTTTTCACCTTAAACAGCGGTTTGCACAGACGCAAGGTGTCTACCGATATTCAACCATTGTTGAGGTGTACGAAAAAAATAGTCAGCAACATTCTGTAGATTTATATAGGGGTGATATTGATGAAAGATGACCTAAGTAAAAAGCGCAAATGGGCCTATGGCATTGTGGCATTTTTTGTTGCCGTGAGTGTCGGCACGTTTGCATACAATGAATATTATATCTATTTATCAGTCTACCTGTGGTTTGGTTTTATATACGGCATGTGCCTGCAATATGGGCGCTTCTGTTTTTCATCTGCCTTCAGGGATTTGTTTGCAGTGGGTGTGCCCCGCATGGTCGTTGGTGTAATGTTGGCAACGGTGTTATTCGCCTTTGTCAGCGCCTTTGTTAGTGCAACCGGTTTGAGCACATTTCATGCTGCGCCGACAAGCTTTCATGCCGTGGTAGCAGGCTTTATTTTTGGTGTCGGAATGGTATTTGCCGGCGGTTGTGCATCCGGTTCCCTCTATAAAACAGGCGAAGGCAATAGCACATCGCTGATCGTTATTCTTTCAATCAGTGTGACCCAGGCCCTGTTTGCAGACGTTGCAGGCTGGGCCAATAAACTGGTGCCTGATGCCTGGCATCAATCAGCCGTGGACAAGGGTTTGCCGAGTGTCATTAATGCCGGTGATGGCTGGGTTGACCAATACCTTGCCGGTTACGTTTGGGATCAACCGGTTATGACCTATGCAAGCATGATGGGCATGGCGGATGACACAGCCGTTGGGGCATTTTTTGCTAACGTGTTAGTGGGTGTCATTATACCGGCAACGCTATTACTGCTGATTGTCTATGTGGTTTGGTCACGCCGAGGATTCATGAAAAAAAGGTTAAAAACGCAGCAAAAAACCGGCTTTAAGGACGATATTATTGGCTATTGGAGCATGCTGGCTGCATCCAAGCGAACCGCTATTGCGGGTCTCATACTGGGCATTTTCTGCGGCCTTCAAATGTTTGTCACCCAGGGCCTTAGAGTGAAATTCGGCATCAAAAATGCGGGTTCTTTACTAGATAGAATGGGCCATGATTTTGGTTTATCCGTTAACGGCACGGTATTTGATCCGGGCTACTGGTATGTCACCACGCAGGAGGCGCAATGGGTAGGCTGGGTGTTTAACAAAATGGGCGCTGACAATATGGATAATATTTATTTTGGCATGGTCAATGGCATCCCCAATCCAGCCATTAACCCTGCGGACTGGATGTCACTGGCGTTGATTGGTGGCGCGGCCGTGATGGCCTTATTGCACAATGAATTCAAATTCAAAAAAACCACCTGGGAGCTCGCTACCTGGGCCATTATCGGCGGCGCATTGATGGGTATAGGTTCGCGCTTAGGGCTTGGCTGTAATGTTGGTGCCTTCTTTGTACGTGTTTCTCAGGGGGATGTTTCCGGATGGTTATTTGGTATTGGCATGATTGCTGGTGCTTATATTGGCGTTAAGTTCTTTAATTGGTGGACAGAAAGGCAAATGGCCAAAGAGTTTGGAGATGCGGGTCTTTAACGAACAGAAGGTGATGCAATTATGAAATTTGAAAAAATGACAGATGATCGATTTATGCTCGATGTTAAGGGCTACGTGTGCCCGCATCCACAACTTTATACTAAAAAGGCACTTGCCAAAATCGAGTCAGGTGACCACCTCGAAGTTATCTTTGACAACCCGTCTTCCGGTGAGTCCATAGCGGCGATGTGTGACATAACCGGCGATGAAATTGTTGATCGCAAGCATGAAGATGGAAAGTATACCTGGGATATTGAAAAAGCCTGAAACAGACTGAGCCAGATACAGGCTCAAATATAAACAGGTTGTGATGAATAGATGATGTGTCGAGCAGCTGTTCGTATAACAGAATTTTACTGGAATGAAATTTTACTGGAATGAAGAGGTATGCAAAATGAAAAGCGATCTTTGGGGCGTTATCCTGATAGTAGCCATTCTTATGGGTTTTCTCATGGGTTATAGCCTGCCACCCATGTATGAAGTCGGTTTAATTGGCAACAAAAACCAGCAGGCCGTGGGGCTTAAATCTGAGATCAATCAGGAAATGCAGAAATATTATCAGGAGCTGTCGAAAGATCAGGATTAACAGGCTGTCTTCGTCGGCCACAAATACGGAGCGCTATTCTGGTCGATATTATGGCTGCTACAGATGCTGATGTGTATCGGCTAATAAATTACAAAACATGCGTTGGAATGGTTCGTGTCATTTCCATCAGGAGTGAAAAATGAAGAGTCAACTCTGGGTATTAATCGTGTTCGTCAGCTGTCTTCTGGCCGTCTTGGTCGGCTATAGCATTTCATCCAGCACCGGTGTTGAGCCTGGCTATTTCGAGGCACCGGATGCGGGGGGGTACGGTGCCAGCTCAGAGGCGGCGGGGCCTGAGGGCATCAGCGATGAGGTTCAGGATTATTATAAAGATTTAGCTGAATAAACTGACCGAATGAGTCAGCCTGATAGTTTGTAATCGGAGGTGTATACCTATGGATAAAAGACGGGACCAGGATAAAAGAGGCAGCAAGGGCAAAAGAGGTAACCGGGACGATGGCGTACTGATACTGGGTGGCGGCCTTGCCGGTTTAACCGCCGCTGAGGTATTGAGCCGCGCAAATCACCCGGTCACTGTTATCGAAGCGGGTGAAAAAATGGGGGGGCTGGCACGAACCATTGAATATAAAGGTTTCCGGTTTGATCTGGGTGGCCATCGTTTTGTCACTGAGAATCAATATCTGTATCGATATGTCAAAAAACTTCTCGCTAAAGACGCACTTTGTGTATCACGCTCCAGCAAGATATTGTTACGTAACCGGTATTTTGATTACCCGTTACGCCCGCTCAATGCAATCTGTGGTTTTGGACCTGTGATGACAGTAACAATCCTGCTTGACTATCTCTACCAGCGCATTCGCGCACGTTTTACAAAGTCGACACCTGTCTCACTACAGGACTGGGTGATCTGCCACTTTGGCCATACTTTGTTTGAACTTTATTTCCGTGATTACAGTGAAAAGGTGTGGGGTATAGATTGCAAGCTAATCGATATGAGCTGGATTCGAAGGCGCATACAGGGCTTATCTCTTGCCAGGGCGATTAAAAAGTCACTGTTCCCCAAACAGACTCGGCCACTGGCAACACTGACACATCATTTTCTTTATCCGAGGTGGGGCATAGGCCAGATTGCAGACAAACTGACGGCAAAAATCAGCAAGTCAAATCCCGTTCATAGTGGGATGAAAGTGCTTAAGGTCAATCATTCGAATTGGCAGATTAATAGCGTTGAAGTACAACAAAATGGCCGCAAACACACCCTGAATGGCAAGCGATTTATCTCCACCATCCCTTTACCCATACTGGTTCGCGCCATGCGGCCAGCACCTCCGGCACATGTACTGGCTAGCGCATCAAAACTGGGTAGTCGAGATCTTTTAACCGTCACATTAATGCTCAACTGTTCTCGGGTCACCCAGCACACCTGGATTTATATTCCTGAAAAAAATATTCCGTTCGGTCGTATCCATGAGCCATCGAACTGGAGTGCCCATCTTGCACCAGAAGGTCAAACCCATCTGGTGGTGGAATATTTTTGCAGCCGTGGAGATACAATATGGAATAGCAGTGATCAGAGTTTGACCCAAAGCACCATTAATCAGTTAGTGACACTGGGCATAATTAAGCAACAGGATGTAATAGATAGCGTAACGACGCGCATTGAAAATGCCTATCCTTTATTCAAGGTCGGTTATAAAAAACATTGCGGTACGGTTTACGAATATCTGGATAATTTTACTAACCTGTACACAGCTGGTCGCAGCGGTATGTTTCGTTATCACAATATGGATCATGTGATGATGGCGGGCATGGATGTAGCCAATGAGATTATCCACTGCGCCTCACTAGCGAGCAAAAATCGCGCCGCACAAACTCATATTACTAAAACCCATACTACTGAAACCCAGCTTGTTGAGTCCCAGCTTGTTGAAACCCGGGCTCAGGAACTGGCACGGGTATCAACCGAAGTGGCTACCTGATGAAGTGCGCCCTGATCATTCCAAGCTGGTTGCCAGAGGAGCTGTTTCCCGCTAAAACAGCTGGCTCACAAATCAATTACTGGCAACCTCTGGGTACCTTATATGTCGCAGCCAGCCTTAAACAGGCAGGTCACCGTGTGCAGTTTTACAATGGTGCTTTCATGCAACACAGGGATATTTTGCAACAAATTCGCGAGTTTTGTCCCGAGTTTGTGGGCCTCTATTCAACCACTTTTGGCTGGGATAAAGCCGTGCGAACCGCACAGGATATTAAGGCCATCGATCCCACTATTTTTATCTGCGTCGGTGGCCCTTTCCCAATCGCCGTACAAAAACAATGCCTGCTCAATGTGGGGCCAAGTGAGGGGCTCAGTGAGGGGCCAAATGAGGGGACAAGAGACGGGCAATGTTTTGATGCGGTGGTGACCGGCGAAGGCGAAATTACCGTCACCGAGATGGTCAACAAACTGGCAGCCGGTAACAGCCTCCGGGGTGTGCAGGGTGTTATTTTTAGACAAGGCAGCAAACTGGTTGAAAATGCTGCGCGTCCATTAAATGAACATCTCGATACACTGCCGATGCCGGCACGTGAATTACTCGGCGATGCCAGCCGTTATCTGCCACCACCCGCCAGTTACAAACGCCAGCCCGTTGCCGTAATGATCACGTCACGCGGCTGTAACCGCCGTTGTATTTTTTGTTCACAGACAGACAAAAATAGACAATCAGGCGTGCGAGGTATTCGTTTTCGCAGTGTCGAAAATGTGCTCGAAGAAATCAACCTGTGTTTAAAACAGGGCTATAAAGAAATCAAATTTATCGACGATACGCTGGCGGCCGATTACGACAGGCTAATGACCCTGTGCAGGGAAATAACATTACGCAAAATGGATTTCAGCTGGTTCGCATCAGCGTGTGTCAATCAGGTAGACAAGCCGTTATTACGCGCCATGAAACAAGCGGGCTGCTGGGCTATTTTGATGGGCGCAGAAAGTGGCGTACAGAAAAACCTCAACACCTTACGCAAGGGCATAACACTCAATCAAATACGTAAAGCAGTCAAAGCCGCCAAAGAGGTTGGCCTGCAGGTCAGCACGCCATTTTTATTTGGCATTCCCGGTGAAACATTTGAAGACGGGTTAAAGACCATCGAGTTTGCGATTGAGCTGGATGCGGATCTGGCAAATTTTCATGCACTAACCGCTTTCCCCGGCACTTATCTCTATGACAACCTGCAAAAATACGGACGAGTCTCAAGCCACTTTGCAGATTACACCTACCAGGGGGCCGCCTTTGAACCATACAGCATGAGCCGCAATCAGATTCATGAATTACGCCAGCTAGCCTTGCGCCGATTTTATTCCCGGCCGGTTTTTTTGTTACGTCGGTTACAACACCTTCGCAGCTGGGGTGATTGCAAGGTAGCGATGCAGGGTGTGAAAAGTTTATTCTGGCTATGGTCAAAGAAAAATTTGTTTGATCGCGCGGGCGAACACAAAGCTTCGGCAACCGAAGTTTAATGGCTGCTATTCAATATTTATAAAGTTGAAAACTAAAGCAGACGTTCGCTGTAGTGTTGCTGCAGGTCAGCTGCATTCATTTGGAGTCAGTCACAACCTGGTAAACACATCAAAAACAGACATTGAACGCCCAGGTAAACGGCCAAGCTGACTGTTTACCTTGGACCGAGTGTGTGCTGCTTTGTGCACACACGATCTATCCTTATTCGTTAGGCTTATGCTGCTGATTCCTGCTGTATGTCCCAGCCAGGAAAGACTAAAACTGCGGGATGACACTGAAGCGCCCTGGCAAATACTTTTGCTCTTTCTACACCCAGTTTAACTCTGTCATTTTCTATTGCAGAGATAGTAGATTGAGGGATACCTGTTAGTTCAGCTAATTCATTTTGACTAAGCTCCTGAAACTCACGCAGTATTTTTACAGACTCTCCTACAGAGACTTCAGTTTGTTTTTTAGATTTTCTATAGTTTTTCATATTACTTTCTCCTGTAGTCGTGAGGCGTGACTTTTACTACTTGAATAAGTATTTGTTCATTCTCTACTTTGTAGATGACTCTATATTGTAGATTTAAACGAGAGGAGCGATAGCCTTTCCATTCACCGCTTAGAGCTTCATCGTGTAAGCCTTTTAACTTACAGAGCCCTTGTGGGCCTGACAAAGACACAATATCTTTCCATTTTTCATACTTTTTAAGCACATCTTGTGGCGCAGATGAAAGTTGCTTTGAAACGCGACGATGCTCATATATTGACCACATACTATATACAGTATATATATCATATTTGATATGTCAATGTGTTAGAGCCTAGCGCCTCACATCAGCGGAAAAATGCGCGCGTAGCGGGCATTTTGTCCGACTGCATGCGTTTGTTATGTGCGTTTAATTTAATGCTATTTACTTGTGTCATATTTACCCGCGTAATAGTAGCTGTAAGCCATAAAGATTATCAGGGTAATTGCAAAAAGAAGGAGAGTGATACTAAATTCAATAGTACCATCTAGTGAAAACATAGTTCTTGCGAAAGCTATCAATGCGACAACAAGTATAGTTGGAATCAGTATCCACCTTCTTTCCAAAGGTTTTCTATCAGCCACTAATAAAAGCACGGTCCAAGAGAAGATTACTGCAGACGCGAGGCCCATCGGATACACTATTTCTGTTACTCCCATCCTTTCAGGTATCCACACTAATATCGCGATACCGAAGTCCGCAATTGCCGCTATCCAATAGCTCATTCGTAATAACAAAACTGATCTTTTCATGGGTCACCTTTATTAGAAGTGTATAAATTAAAAACTATCATAGTTGCTTATTGCGATAAAGCACATAACGCGTTGCTAACCCGCCGCAACCGGGTCGGATAATTAAAATTGTATTGTTGCCACATTCAATCTGCAAGTGCACCACTAGCTATCCTAAAGCCACACCTCCATAAAAATCTTAACTTACGGTCTAAGGGGTCGAGACCTGTCTTAACACATTAAACTTTCTAGCAAGCTCGTCATTATCCAACATCAACAAGTTCAATCGCCCTGTTGTCTGAAATACAGTTGTGCGCTTATCCGCGCTTAGCCGGACATCCACAGTAACAAAAAACCTGGATTAAAACTAAGTATTTGTTTTTATTGACCTCTTAGCATGGGTGCCTCAAGAGGTTCGCATCAAGAGGTTCACGCGTTTGCTCCAAAACACTTAAACAGTAATCCACCAGATTCACTCAAATAGAACCGCAGAGTTTCTGTTTGTGAAAATTCTTTTATAATGTAACGATATGGGGTATTTTTACTGAGTGGACATTTTAACAATTAACTACTTACCGGATTGTTCGGTGTTATACCCAAAAATCAAATGGTGAAGTATTGCAGATGAACAAAGATATGCATTTTATGGCTCTAGAAAATATGTATTTGGCTGCACCAATAAATAATTTCTATAAACCCCGAATAAATGTATCTGAGGGTCAATCTGAAATAGAGATTGAACTAAATGAAAATTTTTATCATGCGGCAGGTGCGGTGCATGGTTCCGTCTATTTTAAAATGCTGGATGACGCAGCATTCTTTGCGGCAAACTCTCTTGAGAGAGATGTATTTGTATTAACGACATCATTTACGATCTATCTAACACGTCCAGTTTCTTCAGGGAATATGAAGGCTGTTGGTAAAGTAGTTAATAGTACCAGGTCTCAATTTATAGCCGAGTCAATAGGATACAATTCAGAAGGTAAAGAAATCGCACGCGGAAGCGGCATTTTTGTTAGAGGAAAATTCAAATTAGCAGAAGCATTGGGGTACAAGGCATAACAAGGCAATTCAACACGGACGCCGTAAAAAGACGCGGCGCGGTTCATTGCGACGTTGGAGGACTAAGAATTGTCATTGCTAGATTTTGAAAAAGACGGCGTGGAAATACGTAGAGCATTAATTTCATCTGATATTATTGAATTAGTCAAAGCAGATATTGATCTTGAAAATGATAAGTTTAAAAAACATGGTGTTAGGAATTTAGAGAAAAGATTTCAATCCATTTCGAATCTGGCTAAAGACGAAACTATTTTGTCTATTGCACGAAATTTGTTGAATAGTCAAGTGAGTTTGGTGCGGGCAATATTTTTTGACAAAACCCCTGACAAAAATTGGCTTGTAACATGGCACCAGGATAAGACAGTCACTTTGAATAAAAAAATAGCATTAGAAGGTTGGGGTCCCTGGTCAATTAAAGATGATGTACACCATGTCCAGCCTCCAGTATCTGTTCTTAATAGTATGGTTACTATTCGATTACATATTGACCCTTCTGATGAAAAAAATGGATGTTTAAAAGTTATTCCAGGAACACATAATCAAGGTATATTAAAGCAGAAAGAAATAGATGAATTAGTTCAAAATGCTAGTATTTTTCCTTGTATAGTAGAAGCGGCAGATGCAGTCATAATGCGGCCACATATACTTCATTCGTCAAGCAAAGCGGATGAGCCAAGCCATCGTCGGGTGGTTCATCTAGAATACAGTAGTTATGAACTACCTGATGGAGCTAGTTGGGCATAGTCGCCCTCTAGCTCCTTCGATGATCTTACGAATGAACCCTCACCATAAATAACACTGGCACTGAAGGTCAGATCCAATGCCAGTAAGTTAAGGATAATCACTCTGGAGGTGCGACTTCAGTCGCGCATTAACTAACTGATTTCATAGTCACTTTAT
>Ga0316206_1000883_pt1 | contig 32510 bp, 26 predicted proteins | sample 6monthpyrite_MG_FD_204942 | JGI IMG/M metagenome (GOLD analysis project Ga0316206, IMG submission 204942) | Microbial mat bacterial communities from mineral coupon in-situ incubated in ocean water Damariscotta River, Maine, United States -... | ecosystem: Environmental > Aquatic > Marine >... | reverse complement strand
CCAGAAGCGTTCGATGGTGGATGCGCTCAAGGCATCGCGACCTTTGGCTCCGCGGAAGTTGGATACCAAGCCTCGCATCATCGATGGGTTCAAGTTCAAGTCGTGGTTCGAGGGCGACGACTTCCAGGACGATATCCCGTTCCATTCCCAGCAGAACAACTTTCCCAACGGCATGCCACCAGCGCCGACCGAGGAACTCGATGTGGTGGTGATCGGCGGGGGGATCTCCGGGCTCGCGACGGCGTATTCACTCAGGGAGTACAACCCGGTGGTGTTCGAGCTGCATGATCGGTTCGGGGGCAATGCCCAGGGCGGGACGATCAACGGGGCGGAGTTCACGCTCGGGAGTGCCTATTTCATCACGCCCGATCCGGGGACGCCCTTGGATGCTTTCTATCGTGAACTCGGGCTTGACAAGGTGGTGCGCGTCGATAATCAGCCCTCGCCGGCCGAGATCAACGGCAAGATCAACGACAACATCTGGGCGGGGATGGGCGTGCCCAAGGAGGACATCCCGGCGTACGAGGCGTACAGGGATCTTGTGGTCGATATGACGGTGAACTATCCGGATGTGCCGTTCCCCGAGCAATGGATGATCGACCTCGATCGGTTGAGCCTGCGCGAGCATATCGAGCAGGAGGTGGGGATGCCCATCCCGGCGCCGTTGGCAGCAGCAGTACAGGCGTACTGCTACTCGTCGTTCTCGGCGGGGTGGGAGGAGATCTCGGCGACGCTGGGGTGGAACTTCCTGGCGGCGGAGGAGTTCGGGCGCTGGGTCCTGCCGGGCGGCAACGCGTGGATGGCCGACCAGCTCTGGCAGCGATTGTATGAACTCGACCGTGCCGACAAGCCCCACGCCCCGCACCTGCGCGCCAACAAGCGGGTGGTTGATCTTCGGGTTCAGCCCGACGGGCGATCGTTGGTGACCTGGGTCGAGAAGGACGGGTCGTATTCGTCGCTACTGGCCAAAGAGGTGGTGATGGCGTGTCCCAAGAACATCGCACGGGCGATTATTCATAATCTTGAGGCGGACGAGCCCCTGCGGTATGGCGCGATGCGGCTCAATCGGCGCGCGTATATGGTTGCCAATGTGGTGCTCGATCGCCCAATTCCTGCGGAGTTTTACGACATCTTCCTGCTCGAAGACCCCGAGACTTTCCCGATGAGCGATGGGCAGGCGAGCAGTTTCTGGCGCTATACCGATGTGCTCGACGGCTCGTTCACGCCCGGGCCCAATGCCAATACGCTGCCGATGCGTCCAAGCGTGCTGACGCTGTATTGGCCCTTGCCCTACGACAGCGCCCGGTTCACGCTGATTCTCGATGATCCGATCGGGACCTATGGCGAGGCGTTGGCGGCCAAGCTCCGCTCGACGCTCGAACTCGTCGGGGTGGACGAATCGAGCGTGATGGAGATCCGATTTGCGCGGTGGGGGCACGCGATGCCGATGGCGCGGGTGGGATTCTTGAGCGACGGGATCCCGGAACTGATCCGTGCCCCATACCGCGAGTCGGTCCACTTTGTGAATCAGGACAACTGGGCCCTGCCGGCGATCGAGAACTCGTTGCTTGATGCCTTTGAGGTCGCCGACACGATCCGTGGTCGGCTGGGGTAAGGAATGGGACTCAATTGGTAATCACGACGCCCCAGATGGGTTGATCGTGTCGTTTTCCTCCTATGATTGGCTCGATCGAGATTCTCATTGGAGCATTGGCATGCCATACACCCTAACGCCGGACACCGGGATCACCCCGGATGCCGACAACATCAACTACATCAAGGATCACATTGATACGGGTGATCGGTGGGTGCTCAACTTTGGGCCTCAGCATCCGGCGACGCACACGACGCTTCGGTTGATGCTTGAGCTTGATGGCGAGCGGATCGCGCGGTGTACGCCTCATATCGGGTATCTGCATTCCGGGTTCGAGAAGCTCGCCGAGCACTTGGACTACAACCAGTATGTGACGATCGTGTCGCGAATGAACTATCTCTCGCCGATCTCCAACGACATCTGCTGGCACGGCGGGGTCGAGAAGCTCTTCGGGATTCAGATCACGCCTCGGTGTACCGTGCTTCGAACGATCATGGCCGAGCTGGGTCGGATCCAGGATCATCTTTTGTGCTGCGGCGCTGCCGCGCTTGATCTGGGTGCGTTCACCGGGTTCTTGTATGCCTTCAATCCGCGTGAGAAGATCTACGACATCGTGGACTACATCTCCGGGCAGCGTTTCCACCCGGACTGGACGCGCGTGGGCGGGATTATGAAAGAGATCCCCGACGAAGAGGTGTTCAAGCGGATGGTCAAAAACTTCCTGCATGCTGATCTCGAGCAGGCGATTGTTGATCTCGAGACGCTGGTGAATCGGAACCGGATTTTTATGGATCGCACGATCGGGATCGGGACGATCTCACATGATGAGGCGATCAACTTTGGATTGACCGGGCCGTTGGCTCGGGCGTCGGGGGTTAAGCGGGATCTGCGTAAGGACGAGCCGTATTTGTGCTATGGCGACAACTGGGACGGCGAGGGTGCCGAGGCGGTGAAGTTCAGCGTACCGATCTGCCACGACGGCGATGTGTACGCCCGGTTCCTGCTCCGGTGCGAGGAGATCAAGCAGTCGATCAAGATCATCGATCAGCTGATTGACGATATCCCGCAGGGGCCGGTGGATATGTATGTCGACGAGAAGATGACCAAGCCGCCCAAGGAAGATGTGTATGGTTCGATCGAGGGCTTGATTCAGCACTTCGAGATCATCATGACCAACCGCGGGTGGGATGCCCCGGTGGGCGAGAGCTACCTCGCCCACGAGACCGCCAACGGCGAACTCGGGTACTACATCGTCGGCGACGGCACCAAGCGTTCTTGGCGTGTGAAGACCCGGCCGCCGAGCTTTGTGAACTTCTCGCTGATGGCGAAGATGATCGAGGGGCACATGCTGGCGGATATTGTGGCGGTGATGGGCTCGCTCAATATCGTGGCGGCCGAGCTGGATCGGTAAGAAGCAAACACTGTACGAACTTCTGCCGCGTTCGTTCTCTATCTTGGGTGCCAGCACCGAAGACCAAAGAAAATTGTCCCAAGCCGTCGATCCTCTCGAAATAATGTCAACACGAACACTGTTTATCCTGCTAGCCACTCTCCCATTTCTCACCGGGTGCGCTGTGACGCCGAGCTATCAAGTGCGTGTCGAAAATCAGAGCTCCGTCGCGGTACTTGCTCGGCTTGAGCGGCGGGCGACAATCAATGATGTGGTCGAGATGGACGCGGCCAAGGTGGAAGCGGATTCGTCGGTGACGCTCGGGCCGGCGAATGCTCGGGTGCTCGAACGGGTGTACATCGTGATCGGGGACCCGAACGATCTGCGGACGCTACCCAAATCGATCAAGCTCTCGCGCGGGGAGTGGGTGGTGACGGTCTCGGCTGGGTCGATGACAAGCTGGGGGAGCTACGAGATCAGACTCGAACGGGAATGAATCTTTGGATGGATTCACCTATAATCTGCACAATTGTCAGCTGAAAACTCAGGAGAAACCGCGTCATGGCTTGGATCACAAAGAACTCTGCAGAAGCCCGGATCGATACCCGCGACGAGCCCTATCTGACCCCGGAGATGGAGGCCAAACTCCGCGAGATCTATATACCCCGCTATGAACGCCCCAAGGGCGCCCTCTTCCCGGCGCTGCACATGATCCAGCATCAATACGGATGGATCCCGGCGCAGGCGATGAAGGAGATCGCGGCGGTGCTCGAGATCGCACCCTCCGAGGTGCTCGACACCGTGAGCTTTTATGAGGAATACTGGGAGCAGCCCAAGGGGGTGCACCTGATCGCGGTGTGTCGATCAATCGCGTGCGAGTTCTGCGAGGCAACCGCATGCACCGAGGCAATCAAGAACAAGTTGGGTATAGATGTAGGACAAACCACCGATGACAAACAGTTCACACTCGTCGAGCTCGAATGCATCGGATCCTGCGGCACCGCCCCGGCGGCGCTGCTCGACGACGATCTCCACGAGAACCTGACGCCAGATCGGATCGTTTCGATGATCGATCAGGTGCAGAACGGGACCTATATCAAAGGCGGGACGGGTGCGGTCAAAGAAGACCTCTGAGCCGAGTCAAACCTCTGTAAATCGGTAGCAATCCGTCGTATGGTCGTTGACCATGCCGAGGGCTTGCATCATGGCGTACATGGTGGTTGGCCCGACGAATCGGAATCCTTGCTCTTTGAGGGCTTTGCTCAAAGATTTGGAGGTCTCAGTCTGTGCGGGGAGGTCGGCGAGGGTCTTGTAGTGATTGATGGTCGGGGCATCGTCGACGAAGGACCAGACAAACTCGGAAAGCGTGGTGCCTGATTTGTAGAGCTCAAGGATCGCTTTGGCGTTGTTGATCGTTGATGCAATTTTGAGTTTGTTGCGGATAATCGACGGATCGAGCATCAGGCGGTCGAAGTCGGCGTCGGTGAACTTGGCGACTTTCGCCGGGTCGAAGCCTTTGAAGAGCCTGCGATAGCCCTGGCGTTTGTTGAGGATGGTCTCCCAGCTTAAGCCCGCCTGAGCACCTTCGAGGGTCAACATCTCGAAGACATGGTGCTCGTCGCGGTTGGGCACGCCCCATTCGTGGTCGTGGTAGTCGATCTCGATCGGGGAGCGGGCCCATTGGCATCGGCAGAGAGATACGGACATCGCATAGGCTCCGTGATATGATTGAAGCGTGAAGGATGACAAGGATATCTCGGTGACACGCGCGGTGGGGCGGTTCTTCGGGCATATCTGGGGCGCGACGACCAAGCCGGTTCGCGATGATGAGCCAGAAACCGCGACGCATGTCGTCAATCAAGATGTCCAAGAGGGCTCGGGCGAGATCGATGGCAAAAAAATCGTCCTCCGCAGGACCACCATCGACGAGGTCGAGATCCAAGAAGATTGAGATTCAGGCGGCGGTTTGGCGCTGCTCGTCGTCGTGATCGATCTGCGACACCGACCAACGGACGATATCACGGAGCGTGACGATCCCCACGCATCGTTTGTTGGCATCGACGACAGGGAGGCACGAGATCCGGTGGTCGAGCATCACGCGAGCCGCGGCCCGAAGAGAGGTCATCGGGCGGACCGCGACGAGTTGGCGGGTCATGATCTGGTGGGCCCGGCGTTTGAGGCACGAGAGATCCGCCGTGCGTTCGGTGGGCTTGCCAACGAACGGGGAGATATTCTTGAGCAGGTCTCGATCCGAGATCACCCCGGCGCACTGCCCATCGTCGCCGAGGACGATGAGGTGATGATACTTGTGGGTCTCGAAGAGCTCGCGGATGGTATGGACCGAGTCATCCATCGAGATGGTCTCGACGGGCTGGGTCATGATGTCTTTGACGATGAGTGGTTCCACGCGCTCGCTCCAATCGGTGATTCGTGCCGATGGGATGGTGATCGACCCGTGCCGGTGTGTGCTACACTGCATTATGGGAACACGCAAAGATGGATGTGAATCTGTACCGTTTGGGCCGGATGCGATCTGGGCGCCGTGGCGTTTGGCGTATCTCGAAGAGGTCTTTGACGACGAGCACCCGGATTTGGGACCCGATAAGTCGTCGCCAAGCCGAACAGGATCGAGCGGCAGCTTCCTGCTTGATTATTGGAACCAGCCCGAGCGCGACGCCGAGCATCATGTGCTGGTCCGCAATTACCACGGGTTGATCCTGCTCAACAAGTATCCCTATTCCAACGGGCACCTGCTCGTCGCCCTCGGCGATGCGCGTCCGAGTTTGACGGATTATGAGCCCGAGCAGCGGGGCGAGCTCTGGAAACTCGTCGATCGGGCGGCGGCGTTGGTCGAGCGGGCGCTCGAGCCGCAGGGCTTGAATATCGGGGTGAATCAGGGACGCGCCGGCGGCGCAGGCGTGCCGAGCCATCTGCATGTGCATGTGATGCCGCGGTGGAACGGGGATACGAACTTCATCACGACGGTGGGTGGGATCCGGGTGATCCCGTCGGCGTTGGAGATGATGTATGAGCGGTTTGCGCGGGTGGTGGGGGAATGAGAGGGGGAGTGTTGGGTGGCCCGAAGGAGGATTCTTATCCTCCTTCGGGTTTGGGGCTGAGTGGATTCTTCCCGAAGGAGCCGAAGACGGCTCCGTCGGGGCACCCGGCACCCTTTGGTTCGACTGTTTCTTGTATTTCGGGTGCCACTGCTTGACCGTCTTCGGCAAGCAGTGTCTTCGGAACTCAATCGCATCCAAGAGCACGGCTTGCCCGCTGCGCGGGTCAAACCGTGGCACCCGGATACTTAACTCTTCCCCATCTTCCCTGCGAGGAGGAAGGCGAGTTCTAGGGATTGTTGGTAGTTGAGTCTTGGATCGCAGAGGGAGACATAGTTCTTGCTCAGGTCGGCTTCGGTGATGCCCGAGCCGCCGCCGAGGCATTCGGTGACATCTTCGCCGGTGAGCTCGAAGTGGACGCCACCCAAGGTCGTCCCGGCGGCGTTGTGTGCATCGACGGTTTTTTCGAGTTCGCTCAGGATATCGTCAAAGTTGCGGGTCTTGATGCCGGTGGCGGTGGTGGCCGCGTTGCCGTGCATTGGGTCGGTCATCCAGAGGACTCTGCGCCCCTCGGCTTTGACCTTTTCCAAGAGCAACGGGAGGTTTTCGGCGACCTTGGACGCGCCCATGCGGGCGATGAGGACGAGTTTTCCAGCGGTGTTGGTCGGGTTGAGCGCGTCGATGAGCTGGATCAGTTCGTCGGGTTGCATGGTCGGGCCGACCTTGACGCCGACGGGGTTGACGATGCCTTTGAAGAACTCGATGTGGGGGCCGTCGAGTTGTCGGTTGCGTTCGCCGATCCAGGGCAGGTGGGTCGTGAGGTTGTAATACCCGGTTCGACGCGGGACTTGGCGGGTCTGGGCCTGTTCGTAGAAGAGGTTCAAACCCTCGTGGGATGTATAGAAATCGACGCGCGAAGAGTCCTCGATGGTTTGCTCGGCGAGGTTGGCCATGAAGGAGAGGCCGTCGGCGAGGGTGCGGGACATGTGCTCATATTGAGCCCGGCGTTCGTCGGAGACGGAGGCGTTGTGGAAGAAGGAGAGGTCCCAGTATTCTGGATGGTGCAGATCGGCGAACCCGCCATCGAGGAGCGAGCGGATGAAGTTGAGCGTCATCGCGGCGTGCTTGTACCCATCGACCATCAGGAACGGGTCGGGGGTGCGGGCGGCTTGGTTGAAGTCGATCTGGTTGACGAGATCGCCGAAGTAGCTCGGGAGGGTGCAGGGGCAGCCTTCGAGGTCTTGGGTCTCGGTGGGCGATGATCTCGGCTTGGCATACTGCCCGGCGAATCTGCCGATGCGGGTGACGGGCATGCGTAACCCGTGGATCAGGACGAGGGACATCTGGAGGAGGATTTTGAGCTTGTTGGCGATGGGGGCCGACGAGCATTCGGAGAGCATCTCGGCGCAATCGCCGCCCTGGAGGATGAATCGTTTGCCGAGTTGGGCCTGGGCGATCTGGTCGCGGAGCTTTTCGATCTCCCATGAGGTGACGAGTGGCGGCAACTCTCCGAGCCGATCGCGGGCGGCCCTGAGCGCTCCTGGGTCCGGATAAGTGAATGGCTTGTCCATGGAGCACGCGGACCACGACGAGGGGGTCCACCCTTCGGGAGCAGTGTCGAGGCATTGATTGGGCTTGCGGTCGGTCATGGGATTTTCTGAAATCGTCGATCTATCAAAGATCGGGCGGGCCGGAGCGATGAATCGTGATACAGTGAGGGTATGACTGATCCTTCGACTGAAACAGGGCACCAGAGCGATGAAATCGGGCAATCCGTGTCGCTCCCGGTGATTGAATCCACACAATCGCGCTCGCGTGCGCCGATGATGGGACGCACGAAGCGGGCCCGTTGGCGGGCGGCGGTGCTCATCACGGTCAATGTGCTGATGATCGCCCATCTGATCCAGTGGCTCATCGCCGGGATGACGATTTCGCCCATCGAACCGAGCGAAGCGATGGAGACGCTCGAGGTCGGCGTGATCAACGCGGGGGCGATCTTCTTTCTCATAGCGATTGTTTCGACGATTGTTTTCGGACGGTTCTTCTGCGGATGGCTCTGCCATGTGGTGGCGCTCCAGGATCTGTGCGCGTGGATGATGACGAGCATCGGGATCCGTCCCAAGCCGTTCCGTTCTCGGCTGTTGGTGTATTTCCCGTTCTTCTTGGGTATGTATATGTTTGTCTGGCCGACCTTCAAGCGGTGGGCGCTGGCGCCGCTCTTGAAGAGCGTCGAGATCGGATGGCCGGCGTGGCTCAAGCCGGTCGAGCCGATCCACGAGTGGTCGACCGGGTTGATCGTCAATGACTTCTGGGCGACGATGCCCCCGTGGTATATCGCGGTGCCGTTCTTGCTTATCAGCGGGTTTGCGGCGGTGTACTTTCTCGGTGCCAAGGGGTTCTGTACCTATGGGTGCCCGTATGCCGCGTTCTTCAAGCCGCTCGACAAGATCGCCCCGGTGCGGATCCGGGTCAACGACGATTGTCATCAGTGCGGGTACTGCACCAGCGTGTGCACGAGCAATGTGCGGGTTTCTGAAGAGGTCCGCGACTTTGGGATGGTGGTTGATGCGGGGTGCATGAAGACACTCGATTGCATCAGCGCGTGTCCCAATGATGCGCTCTCGCTTGGATTGGGCAAAATCGCATTGGGCGCCAAGCCGCGCTCGCCCGAGACCTATAAGCAGGCCAAGGTGAAAAAATCGCGGCGCTTTGATATGACCCTCGGCGAGGAGCTCTTCGCATCGGTGCTGTTCTTGTGGTTCTTCTTCGCCACGCGTGGGATGCTCGACGCGGTGCCGATGCTCATGGCGGGCGGGCTCGCTGCGATCGGCGTGATGATCGTGATGACGACGATCAAGATGTTCCGCACGCCCAATCTTCGGCTCTATGGGTTCCAGCTCAAGAACACGGGCCGGCTCAAGACGCCCGGTGCAGTGCTGATCCTGCTCTCAATCGGGTTCCTGCTCGGGAGTGCTTGGTCCGGGCAGGCGCGGGCGATGCGGTGGTACGGCGATGTGCTCTTCGCCAAATCGGAGGTACCCACGAGCGTGCTCTTGCGTGCGGAGTTCAACCCGTCGCCCATCCAGCGCAGACAGGCGATGTCGGCGGTCAGGGCATACAAGCGGGGCGATTCGTTTGACAACGGCGGGCTCGGGTGGACGCTCGACGCTGAGCATCGGGTCCGGCTCTCCTATTTCCTCAGCGTGCTCGGGCGATATGACGAGGCGCTCGATGTGCTCAACAAAGCCATCGTCGAGGGCAACCCGACCGACCAACTCGTGCTCCAGGCGGGCAAGCTCTCGACGAAAGCGATCGAGGCCAACCCCCCCGAGGGCGTGACCCCGGGCAAGGTCGAGGGGCTCAAACGCGAACGACTCCTTGAGATCTATCGTCAGGCGCTGGCTGCCCATCCCAATCTCCACTCGATCCGCACCGAACTCGCTCGCAATGCCGCCTCGATCGGTGAGCGCGAGCTGGCGGACGGATACTGGGATATCCATGATTTCGATGACGACCCGGCGTTCGTGCTCGCCCATGCGGGGTACACGAGCTTTGCGGGCGATCTGGTCCAGACAAAGAAACTTTATGAGCAGGCTGCCGATCTCGCTCAAGACACGCTCGATCGCCCCGCGGGGATGCTCGCCAATATCGCCCAGGCAGCGATGCGCTCACGAATGAGCGAGCTGGCGCTCGAACTCGCCCAGCGCGCTATTGATGACAAGAGCGCCACCGCCCAGACCTGGCTCGCCGCTGGAGAAGTCGCCAATGCGATGGGCTTCTCAGAACTGGGCAAGGAGCGGGCGCTCCATGCGTTGACGATGCCCGGGATCGATCGCCCGATGGTCCAGGCGCGGGCGGCGGGCGTGCTCGCCCAACGCGGTGACACGGACAAGGCACGCGAGCTGCTCATCGATGCGGCCACCCGATCGAGCGAACCCTTCGAGGTGGTCTATATCGCACAGGGCATGGTCCGCGCCGGCGCGGCGCTGGGCGATCAGGAGATGACCGATCGCGGGGTGGAACTGATTGGCCAGGCCGCGAGTGACCATCCGGATCTGTATGTGATCGGGCATGATTATGGCGCGATGCTTTATGCGGTTGGGCGGATCGACGAGGCGCTCGAGCAGATGAGCACGGTGGCCCAGCGAGATTCGAGCAATCCGCTGCTCGCCTCGCGTGTGGCGGAGTTGTATGGGCTCGCGGGCGACGAAGAGAATCGGCTCAAGTGGAACCAAGAAGCAGAGAAGCGGAAAAGCGCCGAGTCGGACTGAATCTTCATCAGCGGCTTCTTCGTTGTGTTCATGCGCACGAATCGCGCGGAGATTGCGCAAAACGAACAACCCGAACATTTCTCTTGCTCTTTGAGATCAAATTCAAGGTCCAGAATTGATATCGAGTCCTGATAGGGTCGATCACGGATGCACGCACTGCGAATGGAAGTTGTGCGCCGTGTGTTGCCAAGAGTTGGCGGCACTCAACATCTACGGGCTGGCAGGATCCGATCCCGCCACGACCCGCAACAAAACACCGCCCGATATTCACAAGGGCACACGGAGATTACCGATGGCCACCCGAACCAAGAAACACCCCGCAAAGAAGACCGCCAAACGCACCACCACACGCAAGACCGCTAAGAAGACCGCGACAAGGAAGTCGCCGGCGAAGAAAACCGCCGGCAGGAAGAGCACCGCTCGTAAGACCGCTGCAAAGAAGAGCCCGGCTCGCAAGACCGCCAAGAAGAGCACAACCCGCAAGCCAGCAGCCAAGAAGGCGACCCGCAAGACCACCGCGAAGAAAACAACTGCTCGGAAAACAGCCGCACGCAAAACCGCGACCAAGAAGCCTGCGGCTCGCAAGACAACTGCACGCAAGACCACCGCAAAGAAGAGCCCGGCACGCAAAGTCGCCAAGAAGACCACTGGACGCAAGACAACCGCTCGCAAGACCGCGACGCGCAAGCCGGCAGCCAAGAAGGTCGCACGCAAGACAACCGCGAAGAAGACCACCGCTCGCAAGCCAGCAGCTCGCAAGGCCACTGCCATGAAGAAAACCATTGCCAGCAAGCCAGCAGCTCGCAAGACGACCGGACGCAAGGTCGCACGCAAGAGCGTCGCCAAGAAGAGCCCGGCACGCAAGGTTGCTCGCAAGACAACAGCCAAGAAGACCACTGGCCGCAAAACAACCGCTCGCAAAACCGCGACGCGCAAGCCGGCAGCCAAGAAGGTCGCACGCAAGACAGCCGGGCGCAAGACCACTGCTCGCAAGCCCGCAGCCCGCAAGACCACTGGCCGCAAGGTTGCACGCAAGACGACCGCTCGCAAGTCGGTCGCCGGACGCATCGGGCGCAAGCCCGCGGCCCGCAAGACGACCTCGCGTCGCCGCGCAGCCTAAACGCTGAGCACCTCTTTTCGAAGAGAAACCACACAGAACGCCGTCCCAATTTCGTGGCGGTGTTTCTTTCTGTACACGGGTGATTGCCCTATAGGCAATCTATTCTGCGGATTCGGTCACGATCTTGGTCTGGGGATGGAAGGCTGTAAACGCGTAGTAGAATGACTGGAGCGTCTGGGCGCCCTTGGGGGCGCGGACAACCTGCACACCAGCCTTGCTGGCGACGACCACGACCTTGCCCGCGTCGGTCTCGACGACGAAGCGTTTGCCGATCTTGTCGATGGGCACAAAGAAAGCCTGCTCGCCGACCTTGATCCCGAGCCCGAGGGTCTTCTTGGGAAGCTCGCCGCCGAAGTCATGGACGGGGACCATGATGTAGTCCTGGTCATCGAAGTAGCGCTGATACGGGTTGCCGTCGTATGGGCGGGCAAATCCGGTATCGATCGAGATCACCTTCCCATCGGCGTGCTCGGACTTGTATTGCGACCACGGGACGATCTCGACGGGGAGCAGTTCGAGCTGAGTCCCAGCGAGCGGCCCGGAGACGGCCTTGAGCCCGAGCTGCGACCATAAGCCTTTATACTGACGATCGTACATAAGCACATTGGAGTTGTAGAGCGCGCCCGAGACGCCGAACTCGAGGACTTCGGTGCTCGGCTTGCCCTTTGGGTCTTTGGAGGGGACTGTGACGGTGCGTTTGACGAGGGTGACCGAATCGCACAGCGGGCAATAGGTCGCCGCGATGGGCTCACCGGCGATGGTCATGTTGGCGACCTCATGGAAGTTGAGGATCTTGATCGGCACCGCGACGGATTCGTCACCGATGGTGACATCGATGATCCGATCCTCATCAGTAAGCCAATCGACCCCGTCAACACGAACGAGTTTGGGATCGGTCAGCGCTGGGATCGCATCGCGTGGGAGTAGGGTGTGGATCTCTTCTTTGGGGATTAAGAGCCCGTCGAGGTCATATTCGGACTCTATATCGACCGACCCCGGGCGTTGGACCTGGGCGAATGGTTTTTCTTCTGGCTCGGGCTCAGCAGAAGATCCGACCACGCTCGACACCGCGAGGGTCGCGAGAGAAGTGACCGCAAGGGCAGCGAGTGAGAAATAAGAAGATCTGCGCATAGTGAGCCTTTCGCGTGCGAGCGGTGTGCACGGTGAGTTGTCCGGATAACCCGTGAACCAGAATGGTCAAAGAGGTTATCACCCGCACCCCGCATTCTATTCCACACAGCCGGACTCGAAAAACCATCCCAGATCCGTAACCACTTGGTTTACAGCGATTTGCGTGTAGATTTAGATCGCCGCCCGAGTACTCATTTGTGGAGTCTCAGGGCGAGAGTGAATCGAAATCAATACTCGGTGAATCAGGTCAAAGGAGAGAAGAGATGAAAACAGCAATCACAATGGCAATCGTTTGTGCAACTGTATCCGGTGCGGCGATCGCAGAAACGGTCGATGTCCGATATACAGGGATCGCGGGGGGCTCGAGTGCTTCGCAGCTGCGGGTCGAGGGCGGGACCTATTACGCTGGTCAGATGATGCACGAGTTTACCAGCGGCGACCGCGCCGGCGAGATCTTCGGGACCTTCTGTATCGACTTCCAGGAAGCCGCCAGCCACAGCGGGGCGACCTATGACATCGTCGATATCGCCGATGCACCGATGCCGGGCGTTCCCTACGGGCAAGAAATTTCCGACAAGATCAACGCGGTTGTCGCCAATGCTGCGGCATTGGGATGGATCGATAGCAAACTCCAAGCCGATGTGAATCAGGTTGACTACATCGCCAAGATGGGTGCGATCCAGGCTGCGGTCTGGGAAGCCTTCGGCTCGGACATCGATGTCGATGATTCGAGGACCTTCAACTCGCTCGCCAGCTACTACTACATCCTGACCGATATCCAGACCTTCGACAGCTCATTGCGTCTACGAAATCTCAAGGCGATCGTCGCTGAGGGCCAGCAGGACATGCTCTTCGTCGTCCCGCTCCCACCGGCCGCCTTTGCGGGTCTCGGGATGCTCGGCGGATTCGCAGGCATCCGCACCATCCGCCGCCGCAAGTAAACGATTCCGTAGCCGATCATTGATTTCATCACGAACCGCATCAGGGTCACCTGATGCGGTTTCTTTTATCGGACACATGCCCTCGGTTGGCCAGAACAGGCCATAAGCGATAAACACCTTGTCTACCAATAGTTATCAAATGTGAATTTGTCACCCTTCCCCCCTGTTTTGGTTGACAAACCCTCATAATCGGATAAATTGATACAGACGATACTGCCTGTGTGTTTGTGGCCGTCGGACAGTCTTTGACTCCTCGCTGGAGTGGATCCGATGGGCAGGGCACAAGTCGTTGTTTGTTGAGGAAGCGATGAAAATCGGCCAAACGAAAACTGTAGTGATCTCACTCGCCACAATCGCTGCATTCACACCGATGGCGTCGGCGCAACGCGCCTTCGGGGCGATAGATACATTCAAGCTGGATCTCGTCCAAGCACATCAGCACAAGGCTGACGCTAAGGCTCTTCCTGAGTTCTTCGTGATTTCAACAAACGATCTGGGTGTGAACTCGTCGCTTCCGATGGGGTTCAAGATCCTGATCGGAAACCAGGACAACCAATCCAACGGGCATGTCCCCTCGGTGGCCGATCTCATCAACACACCCTCACGCGGACAAGTGGGCGTCTTTGGGCTCGACGCGATCCCCAATGAAGACTCGCTCAATATCGTGCCGCTCCCCCCAGCGGCCCTCGGCGGGCTCGGCCTGCTCGTCGGGCTCGCGGGCGTTCGGTATCTTCGTCGAAGCAATTAACCGAATCCTGATCCAGCGGTGATTCAACCGTCTGATTTCTGTTCCATCCCTCGTTCATCGCGGGGTGTTTTTTTCGCGTTGGCGATCTCGAGAATCTGCTCGTAAGACTCCCCGACGATGTTCTCGCTCTCAACCTCAAGATAGCGCGTCTCGAAACAGAGCTCGCAGTTGCCCAAGCACCCGAGGCATGGATACCCCGCGGCAATCAACGCATTGCGCTCGGTGAGCGTTCGAGGGTTGTTGACGCAGAAGCGGATGGTGGGCTTGGGGGAGTCCATCAACAATGGTAGTCGCAAGAGCGGGGGCAGCTAGGGTGCGGAGTTGCTGTACTCTTTGACCAACGCCTCCCACCCCTCGCCCTCGGCGGTGAGGGCTTTGAGGATGAAGAGGTCGCGGTCGGTGGCGGTGTTATTCTCTCGGCGTGCAATGAGTTCTTCCGCAACAGGAAGCATCTTCCACTGCATTGTTGCATCAATACCAATCCCATTGGTAAAGGTAAACTGCCGCATTTTCCATTGTTCTCTTGTGACCCAGTCATCAAACTCGTATGTTTCCACTTCATCGAACCAACTCAGTTGGACAGGTGATGTAAAAAGATGATGCTGATCACGGATTCGTGATATTTCGGCAAAGAGAATTCTTTTAAAACCATCTTCATCCAACTTTCCCTTCTGCCTTTGTACCTCGTATTTCTTCCACAGATCGTTGTGCTTGAATAACCACACGAAGAGTCTGTCCGCCCCGTACGCGTTGCCAACACGATGATACTCTTTGATCAACTCAAGTCGCCATCGAGGATCATCGGGGTAGTTTGCGATGCGTCTGAGCAACTTGAGTTCGTTTATTTTATGCTCGGCCGACTCTCGTCCCGGATGCTCGAGCCAATCGATAAGCCCTTCTGGTGAATCTGCCAAGTCGTTCATTGATCGCCGGTACTGTCTTCCTCTTCCGTCCCGATAGATTACCATTGGCCTTGATTCTGGCATAAACAATTCAAGGTACGGCTGGTCGGGGGTATCCTCGTCGAGATAAGTCACCACCAATTTTCGGCCCTTTAGAAATTTCAGGACAAGTGGCTCGTTCCATATCGCCCATGTTTCTGTTGGGTCCGAATCCGTATCCGGCGTGTCGCCGATCAGGATCACGATCGGAGAATTGAGTCTGACCATAACTGTGCTGCTATACGCATCGTTGAATGACAGATCGCTGAGGCACTCCAGATCGGGGGGCGCGGCGAAAACGCATTGTGTGAAAATCGTCAGCAATGCAATGGCGAGCGAGGTCTTCATGGTGTTCTATACGGTTTGAGTCGGCAAAGGATTCAACAAACTACCTACTCACATCCGCGCCTTGGCATCATCCCGATGGCTCTTGAACCATTCGATCGTCCGCTTCATCCCTTCTTCGAACATGACCTTGGCCGTCGTCTAGCTTCGGTTGAGGCGGGGTTGGAGATGTGGGGGGAGGGTGGTCATTGCCAATACTGCTTTCGTGATTCGAGGTAATCCTTAAGCAACATGTACCGACCCAGCAGCTTCTCATCCCCGTTATCAATATGCTGTGAGATCTGTTGTTGTGTAAACGCTAATGCCTTATGAATCACCTGAGATGGTTGAACACCTGTTGATTTAAAACTATGAGCGAGCTGACCCGCAAGCTCCTCTCCCGCATAATCCAAAATCCACTGACCATCTCGATCTTTCAGAATACAAGAATTTGCCTTTTTCAAAAAATGAACCATGTACTTGGTGTGGGTTGAATCTTGGTCGATCGAATTTTTTGACCACTTTGAGAGTTCTTCCGCTAAGTACTTCTTTAATCCTTCACGAACAACAACTCTTGGATACTTCGCAACAGAATCTTCTAATCGATACGCTGTTTCAAGTACAGGGCCGTAAATTTCTTGTCCTTCTTCTTCAGCAACACTCAAACTATCGGTTCCGCACCCAATGCTAACAGCTCCACGAGCTGGTACTTCCAGATAAATATTCAACATATGAATCAATGCCATACCTGAAAACATATTGCAAATTTGTTGAATATGAACGACACCAGAATCACTCGCAGCTCTCACAAACCAGATTTGCGTGTCCGAAAAAGACTGATGCTGAATAGTCTCACTCTGAGCATCCTCAACATCTTTTTTAATCGCCTCTGTTTGCATTTCAGTGGAAACACTTGACTCAAAATTTGCAATCCCATCAAAGATACTCCGAAACACGGTACGCATTTTTCGAATCAACCCAGCGGTTTCGTCATATGCCTGCAAAGCGGATTCATCCCCCGCGTCTAGTAAGCAAGAGTTATCCCATTTTTTTAGTTTTTCACTTTGGTTCAGCACATCATACAGAGCCACTACAAAATTGCCGTACTGCCGTTTTGGTTGCTGATTCACATCCTCGCCTCTGCATCTTTCCGGTGCCCCTTGAACCACTCGATCGTCCGCTTCATCCCCTCTTCAAACCCGACCTTCGCCTCCCACCCGAGCAGGTCTTTGGCTCGCTGGACATCGAGGCAGCGGCGGGGCTGCCCGTCGGGTTTGGTTGAGTCCCAGCGGATCTTTTCTTCGATCGTGTCCTCGGTGGCGAACCCGGTGAGCTTGGCGATCATGTGGACGAGGTCGCGGATGGTGATCTCCATGTTGGTGCCGAGGTTGATCGGGGTGGGGTCGTCCATCTTCTCGGCGGCCGTGAGTAAGCCATCGGCGCAGTCGTCGATATAGAGGAACTCTCGGCTCGCGCTGCCGGTGCCCCAGACGGGGAGGAAGTCGTCGCCGCGATCGAGGGCCTCGACGCATTTGCGGATCAGCGCGGGGATGACATGGGACGAGTCGAGATCGAAGTTGTCCCACGGCCCGTACAGATTCACCGGCAAAACGAAGGATGATTTCATGCCGTACTGGTTCTTGTACGCATCGAGCATCTGCCACGCGGCTTTCTTGGCGATGCCGTAGGGCGCGTTGGTGACTTCGGGGTACCCGTTCCAGAGGTTCTCTTCTTTGAACGGGATCGGGGTGAGGTTTGGATAGGCGCAAATGGTCCCGGTCTGGATGAACTTGCCATCGCGTTCGATGATGCCGTCGATTCTCGCTTGTTCGATGAGGTGCAGCGCCATCGCCATGTTGGCGTAGAAGTATCGCCCGGGATTTTTCATGTTGGCCCCGATGCCGCCGACTTCGGCGGCCAGGTGGATGACCATCGTGGCTTTGTCGTTGCCGAAGCAATCGTTGTAGAGCGCGACGCAAGCGTCTTTTTCGGTCAGGTCATACTTGGCCGAGCGAGGGATGAAGATCTGGTGGTCTTCGACGCCTCGATTGTGGAGCCCTTCGACGATGTGTCGCCCGAGGAACCCGGAGCCACCGGTGATGATGATGCGTTGGTCGGACCAGTTGGTGGACATATTTGAGCCTCTCTCTTGTGTCGATTCTTGGGTCTCTTGTGTGAGACGAATCATAGAGCCGATACAATGGCTTGTGTGGGCACCGAGGCAATGGCAGAAGGGCTCGATGAAGCGATCGCAATCACCATCTTCGACAGGCATGCTCGGCTGGGTCCGTCGTCGGGTGCTGCCTCGGTGCGCCAAACTCTCGGCGCTGCTCGGCTTGTTGATCTTGGGTGCTTGGATCACCGGGCGGGTGCTCACAGATCAATATCCGTGGTCGCAGTTTCTGTGGTGGGTGCCTCCGATCTGGATGGTGGGCTCTGCGTGGGTGCTCTTGATGCTCTCGGCCGCCTTGGCGTTCTTTGCTCGTCGGCTCGGCGGGTTGTTCCTGCGCCCGATGCTGCTGCTCGCGTGCATCGGGTGTACCGGGTATCTGGTTTTCGGTGTCTGGAAAGTGCACCGAATTCCCTTTGCCCAACCGATCCCGAGCGACACGATCCGCATCGCACATTGGAACCAATCCTCCAAGCGCGTCGATCAGCAGGGATGGGCGAAGGCGATGCTCGACGACGGCGTTGATATCGTGTTCATCGCCAACGCATCGTGGGGCAAAGACCGCCAGACGCTTCTCGATGGCTTTGCGCCCTACGCCCCGGAGCAGAAAGAACGGTGGGTGAACTATTCCTACCGCGTCCACGCCGATCCAGCGCATTTTCGCATCGAGGACGATGCGTTCATCGCTTCGCGCTTCCCGCTCGTGCGCACCGGGATGGTGACGATGAGTTCGCCGACGGTCGCAGATGATTCGCTCCGAGCGAGCGGACGCGACGGGTGGGTGATGTTCGCCGAGTTCGATCTCAGTGGTGATTCTGATGAGTCGGGCACAAAGCGAGATCCATTCATCGTCTGGTTTGTCGATCTCCCCTCCGAGCCGCTCGCGTGGCGGATGCGCACGATGCGGAGCGTATCAGGCGCGATCAAATCATGGGACGGGCACGGGGCGATCATGGGTCGCCATGTGTGGGAAGCCGACGAGGGCGGAGAAGCATTCCCAGAGCCCGATCTGATCATCGGCGACTTCAACACACTCGCCGGATCAGAGTCACTCGACATCGTCGCCCCGAACATGACCGATGCGTTTGATGCCGTCGGATTCGGGCGCGGGCGGACCTGGACACCCAGGGTGGACAACAGGTATCTCCGCCAGCCATTCAAGCTCGCAGACTGGCGGATTGATCTGGCGCTGGTCGGGGCACGATGGAACCCTGTCCGATATCAAATCAAGCGTCCAACCGAGTGGGGATGGGTGGAGCATCGGGTTCAAATCGTTGAGATCGCACTGAAATAGGGCTCCTTTGAACATCCATTTGAACGATTGAAGCATGCGCTCCGTCCCCAGAGGATGAATCCTTGCGTATTTCACAGGAGAGGGAAACCATGAAGACGATCCATGCCATCGCTGCCATTTCACTGAGCCTCGGGCTCGCCCAACCAATCCTCGCCAGCGACGAGCCGCCAACGCGGGGCGTATCGCAACTCAACGATGGCAGCTTCAACTATCAGGGATATCTCGAAGAAGGCGGCGCATCCGCCAACGGCGTGTACTTCTTTGAGGTCCACCTCCTCGATAGTAATGGCGACGAGATCGACGCACGCTTCGATCAGCCCGGGCCGATCACCGTCACCGATGGGCTGTTCGATATGGACATCCAGATGGGCGGCACACCCGCCGATGCTGAGTTCTTCTGGCGCAACTTCGGGCACCTGGCCAAGAAACTACAGATCATGGTCGTCGCCGTCGAAGGCGGCCCGTACACCCCGCTGAGCCCGGATGTTGATCTTGGCTCCTCGCCTCATGCGCTCTGGTCGCGGTATGCTTGCGCACTCCAGTTCCCCTACACCGAGACCTACGGCAACAACTTCGGCGACCCGCACACCATGCTCTCGTTGACCCACCAGTTTGGAGGTGCCGTTCTTGAAGTGGTTGCAGGACAAAGTCAAAACGATGCGATCATTTCGGTTCAAAGCTCTACGCCAAGTGGTCAACTCTTCGCCAACCAGACCGGAGGCATTCACATTGATGCGGAAGGACGGAGAATTGGCCTGCTTAGTATCTCTGATGAGTTTGCGGTTGCAGGTCTTCTCGTATCGGACACTGGGATTCAGAACAGCGCGATCATCGGCCAGGTCAGCTTCGGCGTACCAAACGCGAACGCGGTCTTTGCATTCAATGGCGATGCAGGCACCTCCGCTATGCTCGGTACTCCCGACTATGCTGGAGATTTCTCTGGCGATGTGCTCGCACGCGATAACCTGCGTGTCCAAGGTGAACCAACACGCGACTACGCATCTAATAGCCCTTCACCGATCGGCCCTTTGGCATATTGATCTGTTTCCGCGAGCGGAAACCTGAACTCCGGCACTGCGAATATTTCATCCTCTTGGGATGCTGCCAACTCATGGTACATCGTCAGCGTTGCTGGCGAAACAATGACCTTCCAATCCCACATTGTGACGGTCACGGTTGTTGATCTCAATGAGCCGCGCCGTGCGACATTCAGTAATATCAATGGTGACATTGTTGTTAAAATCTGGGATATCAACTCGGGCAATGTTGCGATACAAGACAACTTCTCGGTCGTGATTCATGATCCAACCGCGACCACAATCAACCGCATGGCCGCCCCCAACGGCATGGACGAAGATAAATACACCGAGAAAACGGGTGTCCAACTCATCGAAACCCAACCACGCAACGAACCGGTCGAACCATTCGAGAACTATGGCTCTGGTGTTTCAGGCGAGTGATCTCGGTCGAACTAGTGAAGAATAAAACCCTGACCAATCGGCCAGGGTTTTTTGTATGTCTATTTTGCACTTCGTTTACTGATCGTGCCCGGTGAACTCGGGCATCTCGTGCCCGGCGTCCTTGAGTGTCTTCTCACGCGAGGCCAGCTCCATGTCGTGCTCGACCATCATCGCAGCAAGCTCTTCAACCGTGGTTTCGGGCTCCCACCCGAGCTTGGCCTTGGCTTTCGACGCGTCGCCCAAGAGCAGATCGACCTCGGCGGGGCGGAGATAGCGCGGGTCGAACTCGACATGGTCCTCGAAGTTCAGGCCCACCGAGTTGAACGCCATCTCGGCGAACTCACGCACCGAGATCGTCCGTCCGGTCGCCACCACATAATCGTCGGCCTCGTCCTGCTGGAGCATCATCCACATCATCTTGACATAGTCGCCCGCATAGCCCCAGTCGCGTTTGGAATCGAGATTGCCCAGATACACCTTGTCCTGCATGCCCAGTTTGATCCGCCCGACAGCTCTCGTGATCTTGCGGGTCACGAAGGTCTCGCCGCGACGCGGGGATTCATGGTTGAAGAGGATCCCGCACGACGCGTGCATGCCGTAAGACTCGCGGAAGTTCACCGTCGCCCAATGCGCCATCACCTTGGCGCACGAGTACGGCGATCTTGGCCAGAACGGGGTGGTCTCTTTCTGAGGCGTCTCCAAGACTTTGCCGAACATTTCCGATGAACTCGCCTGGTAGTAGCGGACCTGCTGCCCGCTCTTGTTCTGGAAATCGTGGATCGCTTCGAGCAATCGCAGCGCACCCATCCCCACAGTGTCGGCGGTATAGATCGGCATATCAAACGACACCCGCACATGCGACTGGGCACCGAGGTTGTACACCTCGTGTGGCTTGACCTCGTCGATGATTTTGTTGATGTTGTTGGCGTCGCAGAGATCGCCGTAGTGCAGTTTGAGCTTCGCGCCGTCGAGGTGGGGGTCTTGATAGACATGATCGAGGCGCTCGGTGTTGAACGAGGATGCCCTGCGGATTATCCCGTGGACCTCGTAGCCCTTGGCGAGGAGGAACTCGGCGAGGTAGGAGCCGTCTTGTCCGGTGATGCCGGTGATCAGTGCTCGTTTGGGGTCACTCATGGTCGGTGCTTTCGCTTGGGTTGGGATCGTCCGAAACGGTTATCGTCTCGGCAAAGACAGAACGGAATAGTATTCTTGGAACACACTCAGGTCATCGGCGAACAAAGCCGGCAGATTGACCCAGAATTGTGATCGGATTGGAACCTTTGTACGCATTCATTGGTCGCGAGATCGATGGAAAAGCAGCGAATCGGGAAGAATTCAAGGCTCGATCTGCGGCCGCGTCTGGGTCTCACCGGTCTGGATTACCGGCTGGGCATGGAGCATCGCGTTGAGTGTCAGCGATCCCAGAACCATCGCCAACAACACGGAGCCGACCATGACTGATCTGATCGATCGATCGACCACATTCGATCGAGCAAGGATCAGCAGGATCATGATCAGCAGCATCGGCTCGTGGTAGCGCTGCCAGCTCTCGAAGTTGGCGCTCTGGGCAAGAGTGAAGCCCACAAATGCACCGAGCCAGATCCACGCTTCACGCTTCGAGACCAGATTGAGCCAGACGACCAAAGCCACAGACCCAAAGATCGAACCGAGTGCAAAGATCGGCGATCGGTCGGCGAACACTGGGAACTTGGCGATCAGATTCCACCACCCCGAGTATCGACCCGCATCGTAGGAATACGACGATTCGGGGATCACGCCAAGCACACCCCCGACGATGATCGCCACCAGAATCCATTGCCCGTAGTACTTCCAGATCTCTTTGAGCCGGCTCCAGAGCATCGGCGAGAAAAACACGGAGAGGATCGCCAACTGGGTCAAGATAAACCCCGGGGTGGCGAGATTCGGGCCCTGATGCATGCCCTGAAAAGTCGGAGGCACCAGCCCGCCCCACAACTCGACGAACCAGACCAATGCTGCGAAAGCTGGAACCGTGCAGGCAATGGCGATGATTGATCGCCCGGCGCGCTCGATCGTTGACGAAAACAAGTGCTTCAAATCAGGGGTCTGTGCATCTGAACCAAGCCAGGCTCCCAGCCAGATGACGCCTGCGACCCAGATATGGATCTGACGCATCCAGATAAGCCCCAACAAGATCACGCCTGAAAAGACCCAGGTCTTCCAGCTCGGTTCGGGCTTAAGCGCCAAGAGCAGGATCGCCAACACCCCGAACCACCCGGCATTGTCCGGCAAAAGCCAGATCCCGGGGAAGAGCACATACATCGATGCGAGCATCGGAAGCATCACGACGAGTGTCTTGGGACCGAATCGTGCGCTCACCACCCACGCGAGGAGCCCCAAGAAGGCGATGCTCCACACGCTGGCGATGAGTTGGATGCCCATATGCCCGACACCCATTTCGGCAAACGGCGCGAGGATCAGGTGATACCCCGGCGTGGTGGCCGAGGCATAATCGGAGAGATCGGGGCTGGGCCATTGCTGGGCGAACTGCTGGATCGCGAGCCAGTGAAAGTTGAGATCGTCCGCGGCCCCTCGTCCATTGAGATTGCACGAGATAATCGTCGGCCAGGTCAAAAGCACCAGCGCGATCAGCACGATCGCCAACGCGCCCGACCGGGACTTGATCTCTGGCGATGGCTGCAACGAGGATTCGGGCATGGATCACCCTATCGGCTCGATCGGCTCTGGGTTCTTGGAATGGCAATCAATGTTGATCTTCTGTGCGGGTTTTGAGCGAACACTTGAGCCCACCAAGCCGTTATGTCGATGGCACAGAGACAGATGAACCCCACTCCCCATCCAACCGAATCCGATCCCCCGAGCCCACGAGAAGTTTCTGATACGAGTTCGGGCTCGCTGCTGAGCGGACTGATCCGCCTGATGCGACTCCATCAATGGAGCAAGGGGATCTTTGTGCTTATCGGACCCTTGTTCGCCATCGCCGACGGCAAGCTCAACGAGATGCCCCGCCTGGAACTCGCGATGGCGACTGGGTTTACATTCCTCGGGTTCTGTCTCGCAGCCTCTGGATGCTATATCTTCAATGATCTGGCCGATGTGGAGCGTGATCGGGCCCATCCCCGCAAGTGCCGACGCCCGCTCGCCAGCGGGCAAGTCCCTACTCGTGCAGCCAAGATCTTCGGGATCTCGCTCCTCATATTGAGTTTGGGTACGGTAATGGGCGTGCCCGCCGGGCTCAGGATCTGGGTTCTGGGGCTCATAATCCTTTATATTTTCAATGTCATGGCCTATTCGGCGGGTCTCAAGCACATCGTGATCGTCGATGTGCTCTCGCTCTCGTCTGGCTTTGTGCTCAGGGTGCTCGGCGGATGTGCAGCGGTGGGGATCACGCCTTCGACTTGGCTGCTCAACGCGACGCTGTTCTTGAGTATGTTTCTGGCCTTTGGCAAGCGGCTCGGCGAACGGCGTCATATGGGCTCTGACGAGGCGGCGACCGCGGCCCGTGATGTGCAGCAGCACTATTCCGACCAGATGCTGCGGATGTTTGTGGTGGTGACCGGCGTCACAACTCTTTTGACATACACGGGTTATGTCCAGAGCCGCGAGACGGACTATATGTCGATCTTTGCTTCGAGGCCCGGGAGCGATGGCGGATTCGGGATGAACCTGCTCTGGATTACCGTCGCTCCTGCGACGCTAGCGCTGTTGCGCACCATCACGCTGTTGATGCGTGGGCGGTACGACGATCCGACAGAGTTGGCACTGAAAGACAATATGGTCCGGGTGGCCGGTTTGGTCTTTGTTGCCTCGATGGTGATTGTGCTGTGGATTCACACGATTCCGCGGTAAATTCTGAGAAATCTTGAATCTTTCCCCCGTTGGTACGGTAATTCTTGCGTGCTTCTTTGGCGCATATTCTGCGCTCCAGTCGTTGTGTATATTGCGGCCAAGGCGTGTCATCGTCGATAGGAAGCGGAGTCGAGAGATACCCCATCTATAGGGGGTATCGCGCCCCCCTCACAACGCGTATGAGGGTGGCGTCTTTGAAATGGAAGGCTGCCCACGGGCCCGGCTGCAGCAGTCGCTGCACTGAACAACGGAGTTTTTGTGAAATGAAAAGGGACCATACCAATCGAGTACCGGTGCGTGTATTGACCGGTTTCGTCGGAGCCGTGGTGGGCATCTCGGCGCTAGCAACCGGATCGGCCATCGCCCAATCAAGCATCGTCGATGAACCAATCACCCAGGCAACGCCCGAGGAAGGCATCGACTTTGCCGCACTCGCCGCGATGGCTGGGCGTGGGGGACCGGGCGCGAGCGCCGCATCGAGCGACGGGCTCAAATCGTGGAAAGATGTCTCAAAGGGGTACGAGAAGGTGATCTCGACCGCTGATGGGAGTTCGTTCTACAACCTGTATATCAATAAAAAAACAAACCAGGTGCTCGCTGAACTCCCTCGCGGATATGAAAAGCAGCACCACTTCTTCGCGATGACTGTTGCCGGCGGCGAGACCTTCGCCGGGCTTCAGGCGGGCGATCTCTACACCAAGTGGAAGCGGATCGGCAACCGCATGGCGTTGATCCAGCCTCAGATCGCGGTGCGCTCGACGGGCGATCAGGAATCAAAGGATTCGGTGGAAACGGTCTGGACAGATCGGGTGCTCCTCGATGTGCCAGTCGTCTCCAATGGTCCAACGGGCCAACCCGTGATCGACCTCGACGATCTGCTCGTCGGCAAGGCCCGGACCTTCTTTGGTGGTTCGGCGATCGGGCTCAACAAGAACCTGACGACCGTATCGGAGATCAAGGCGTTCCCCAAGAACATCGAGCTCGAGTTCGAGGGACCGATCGCCGGCGGAACTATTAAAAAGTTCCACTATTCGATCTCAACAATCCAAGGCTCACGCGGGTTCAAGCCCCGCCAGGCCGACCAACGCGTCGGGTACTTTGTCACGACCTACACGGATCTTGGCAAGTATGACGCCAAAGAGAAGAATCGTCGATTGATCAACCGCTGGCACATCGAAAAAGCGGACCCCAAGCTCGCGCTGAGCCCGCCCAAGGAGCCGATCGTCTACTACATCGAGCACACCGTCCCGATCCGGTATCGGCGATGGGTGCGTCAGGGTGTCGAGAGCTGGAACGCTGCGTTCCGCGAGATCGGTATCGAGGGCGCGATCCAGGTGCAGTATCAGGACAAGACTTCGGGCGCCAACATGGAGAAGGACCCCGAGGATGTGCGCTACAACTTCATCCGTTGGATCTCCAACGATGTGGCCACCGCGATCGGTCCATCACGGGTCAACCCGATGACGGGTCAGATTCTTGACGCCGATGTCGTGCTCACCGACGGCTGGGCCCGTGTGTTCACCTATCGGTGGGAGGATCTTCTGGGTTCATTGGCGACCGAGGGTTATTCCCCCGCGACGCTTGATTGGCTCGAAGAAAACCCAAGATGGGACCCACGACTTCGTCTCGCCTCGCCTCAGCAGCGCGAGCAGATCCTGATCGAGCGGCGTCTGCGTGCCAACGCGGGCTCCGATCATGTCATGGACATCGCGGCGCTCAACTCATCCGGCTTTATCCCCGGCGTGAGCATGATCGGCGAGCACGAGTATGACGGGCTCAACGGACGCGCCTCGCAGGTCTCAGGCATGTGCATGGCGGCCACTGGCAAGGCGCTCGATCTGGCAAACATGCGTCTCTATCTGAGCATGTTTGATATGTTTGCAGCCAATATGGAGGCGAGTGCCGCAGCGGGGACCTCTGAAACGGGCGAACCCGAGATCGATCCCGAGACCCTCGAGATGATCCGCAAGCAGCTCGAAGAAAACCCCGGGCTCAGAGCTATGATCCCGCCCGAATACCTCGCGATGCTCGAAAAGAAAGAAGAGCCCGAGGCGAAGAAGGACGACGATGATGGTGACGACGAAGGGGATGAAGATGGCGACGCCAAGCCCAAGAAGGACAAGGTCCAGATGATCGACGGCGTCCCGGAATGGTTTGTCGGGCCGATGCTCGCTGAACTCGTCGCCCACGAGGTCGGACACACCCTCGGGCTGCGTCATAACTTCAAGGGCTCGAGCTCCTATGAACTCGACGAGATCAACTCCGAGAAGATGAAGGGCATCAAGCCATGGTCATCGTCGGTGATGGATTACAACGGGATCAATATCCGCATGCCCGGCTCGGGCACCGAGCAGGGGGACTATTCCTCCGATGGCATTGGTCCATATGACTATTGGGTCATCGAGTACGGGTACACCACGGATGATCTTGAGAAGGTCCTCGAGCGTGTGGCCGAGCCCGAGCTGGCGTTTGGCACCGACGAGGACACCTTCGGGCCCGACCCACGCGCACGGCGCTATGACCTCGCGGAGAATCCGCTCGATTATGCCAACTCCCAGATGGAACTCGTTCGGGTCATCCGCAAGGGGCTCATCAACAAGTTCGTCAAGGACGGCGAGTCCTGGTCACGGGCTCGGCGTGGATACCTCATCTCGCTCAACACGCAGATGCAGAGCCTGTCGATGATGGCCAACTGGGTCGGCTCGGCGTATATCTACCGCGATAAGAAGGGCGATCCGGGCGACCGGGCTCCGATCGAAGTTGTGCCTGCGGCGCGCCAGCGTGCGGCGATGCAGTTCGTGATCGAGAACGCGTTCTTTGATGAAGCGTACGACATCTCGCCCGAACTCCTGACCCATACCACGGTCGATAAGTGGTGGGACGATGTCCGCACGGTCTTCGAGGATGCCGCGATGCCGATCCATGATCGCATCATGGGGATGCAGGCCTCGGCATTGACGATGCTGCTCAACCCGCAGACGGTCCAGCGTGTATATGATTACGAGCTCTTTGTCCCCGCCGACGAGGACGCGCTGACGCTCGCCGAGCTGATGCAGACGGTGACCGAATCGATCTGGACCGAGATCGGCGAGAAGCCCGCCAAGAAGTACACCGACCGCAAGCCGATGATCTCATCGCTGCGTCGGAATCTTCAACGCGAGCATCTCGATCGCCTGATCGATATGGCCTTCGAAACCCGCGGGTTCAACTCGTCGGCCAAACCCGTCAAGACGCTCGCGATGATGCACCTCGGGTTCATCAAGGACAATGTCGACGAGGTCCTCACCGACAGCGACAAGCTCGACACCTACACCCGCGCCCATCTCCAAGAGATCTCGACACGGGTGGACAAGGCGCTCGACGCGAGCTACATCTATTCGCGATAATCGCGGATTGATCCGCGTATCTGACAGAGAAACTTCAGCGGGCAGCCAATTGGCTGCCCGTTTTTTCATGCTTGAGTGCACTCTACTCGGTGGTTGGATCGATAGGGAATAGGATGGAAAAGATCTCCGCACCAACACCCAAGCACCGATCCAAGAGTGTCAGCACGATCGCATGGATCGTCACAGCGGTGCTCGGGGTGGTGTGCACCTTCTGGATCACCGGGAGGTGGGTGTTCTGGTTCGATATCGCTGCGTCTCAGCAGGCGATGATCTCTGCGGTTGCCACATTCGTGACACTGAGTGTGTTGATCGCTCGGCGATGGCGGGCCGGTATGCTCTGTCTCAGCCTTGTCTTCATTTCGCTGTATCCGCTGGTTGCGGGTCGTGTCTGGGCATTGCCCGCAGTTGATCTTGAGCACAAGATCGCCGACGCCATCCGGGTTGTGTCGTTCAATATCTATCCCAAGAATGAGCAATGGAGGCAAGATGTCGAGACGCTGATGTCGCTCGATGCCGATGTGATCGTGCTTCTTGAGGTCTCGCCCGAGCTCAACCGCGCGATCCGCAAGTATGAGCTGCTCAAAGACACACAATATTCGCAATGGGCTCATCGGCGATGGGTCGATCAAGAGACCTCACCCGGTTTTATTCTCAGCCGATGGCCCATCGAGCGGGTCAACACCGCCAGTAATGCGGCGACCGCCCAGCACGAGCTCTTCGTGCGTGTGAAGACGGACGCGGGCGAGTTTGTGGTCGGGCTCGCCCATCCATTGTCGCCGAGGAACGCCCAGCGATGGGCACAGGGCAACGCGGTGATCCGATCGCAAGCCCAGACGATCAGGCTGCTCACCGAGACGCTCGATGTGCCTTTGGTTGTCGGCGCCGATCTCAACGCCGCCCCGGCGCAGCTTCGGGCGAGATTGTTTCGCTCTGCCGGTCTTGGGATGAGCAAGCCGGTTCTGAGGATCGGGGGGAGTTTCCCCGCCGGGAGCGATGTGCCTGCGTTGTTTCAGGTCCAGCTCGACGATCTCTGGAGCGCGGGCGCGATCGTGCCCATTGCCTGGGACACCATCGAGTTTGCGGGAAGCGATCACAAGGCGGTAGTGGCTGATTTTATGATCGGCGACGGATCAGGTTCTTGATGCGTTGGCGCTCGGATGTTTCGAGCACAAAGCTGTAGCTGCAGATCGCATAGACCCCGCCGAAGGTCGCCAGCGAACCCAGCATCGAGATCCAGTCGATTCCTTGCCCGCGCAGACGGGTGAGCGATCCAGAGAATCCAAGATCGGAAGTGTTGCCCGCCACAGCGAGCACACCGAGCGAACACACCAGGGCTGCCGCGACCGCAGCGAGCGGGCGTCTGAGGGCAAAGAGCAGCGAGACCGGTCTGATATGCAGGCATCGCCCGGCGATGATTGGCAAACCGAAGAGATGGATGGTCACAAGCACGAAGGTGAACATCGCTGGCGGCGCATAGACGATCAGCTTGTCGGGGAGCGTGAACATCAGGATGATCGAAGCCACCGGCGCGATTATCCCCCCAGCAAAGATCCACGGGGCGTAGGACCGAACGAACCCAGCGCCGTAGAGAATCAATAGCCAGGTGTCCGAGATCGCCCGTGCGATCAATGCACCCGCCAGGATCCGTGACATATACACCGCGATCGGCATGACCTTTTCATAGTTTTCCAGCGAGCCACCGACCCAAACATCAAAGATCGGCCACCCATAGACGAAGACGATCGTCGCCGCCGGCAGGGCGATCATCGCGGTGAGCTTGGTCTGGATGGTGATGAGGCGTTGGAGCCGTTTTCGAGATTCATCCGAATCATCGCCCGATGCGAGCCGAGCGCTGACCGCATCGGACCCAAACTGCACCCCGGTGGTTGCCATGCGGATATAGGCGACAAAGCGGAACCCGATACCCCAGGCGGTGTTGGCGAGTGTTCCAAAGAAGAAGTTGAGCAGCAGCGGCGGGATCATCTCATGGAGATTCATCGCGATCTGCACCGCGGTGTTCCATGAAAAGGTCGAGAGCGCCTTCGAGCGTGCGTGCGAATCGCTGCCTCTGAGCCGAAACATGAGCCGATGGTCCTGCGAGATGATCACGATCGATGCGATGATCATCCCGACGATCGCCAGCGCTGCCCAGAGCATCCCGTGGACCTTGAGCCCGAGCGCCGGGTCGTCGATCGCGATGACATACCCAAGGATGAGTACAGAGATGATGTTGCTTGCCCTCACGCCGATATACCAGATGTTGTACCCGATGAACCGTTCTTTGACGAGGTACATATTGAGCATGGGCGAGAGGATCGTCATCGCTGCGGTGTAGAGCCCCTGCCCGGCGATAAACCACCGTGCCGGGACGATCAACTCTGGTGGGATTTTAAAGACGGGGATGAGCGCAAAGAAGATCCCAAAGGTCACCAGCGAGAGCACAGCACAGACGAGCGCGATGACGCAGATGGTCGCGTAGCTTTTCCGGAAACCCTCGTCATCTTCGTGATAGGCCTGGCCAAGCTCGCGGACGAGCGAGTTCTGGATGATCTGGCGAAAGATACTCGCGAGTCCGATATTGGCCCCGAGCAGCGAGATCACGCCAAAGGCAGCGTCGCCGAGCCAGCGGATCGTGAGCGGGACCACAAGGATCCCAAGACCGAGGGTGGTGAGCAGGCGGGTGTAGTTCGACAGAATGCGTACGAACCCCTTCCGGGCTTCAATGCTCATTGGATATACTCCAGCGACGAACGATTCGTGTCATAGTGCTCATTTCGGTCGAACTCCGTGCCCACTTCAACCGATAATAAGCCGTGAGCAGAACCGTTTTTGACAAAGGGTCGATTTGATGTCCATTCCATTCCCAGTTCTTGGTGCCCTTGTCGTGATCGGGCTGCTTATTGGGTGTGTGTATATCTATGGGCTCTCCAAGAAATGGGGCATTCTTGTCCCGTACGCAGGGATGCTGCTCTTCGGGTCGATGGCGCTGCCGCTGACCTGGAACGATCGCGTCAATCCAACCGTGTGGCTCCCGATCCAGCGGATCCGGTCCGAGCTCTTTCTCGCCAGCGGGGCCGCGGCTTTGCTTGTCGTGTTGTTTCAGAGCCGTCGTCTCCGGGGCAAGGCCCAATCCCTCTCGGTCTGGTTGCTTGTCACCGCTGGGATGTACGCCGCCCTGCTCCGCTTTGTTCATGACAGCCCCGCGCAGGGCGCATTCTCTGTGGTCTTTGGAATTGCCACGCTCCTCCCGCTGGCGCTCGTCGCCGCGATCGCCATGGATGATGTCGAAGATTTTCCGATCCTGCTCCGCACCATCACCTTTGTCAACTCAATCTGGGTCGCGATGGTGTTCGTCCAGATCGCGGCAAACCCGAAGTTTGTCACGATGGGCAATCAGTACCGCTTTGTCGGGATCTTCTCGAACCCCCAGCACTCGGGCGTGCTCATGGCGTTCTTCTGTGTGATCGTGTTGTGGCTCTTGCTCAACGATCATCGAAAACACAAGCTCTTCTATCTTGCGCTCCTCGGGATTGACGGGCTCTTCTTGCTCTGGTCCGGATCGAGAACCGGGATGGGGATGACCATCATTGGCGTGAGCGCTGTGCTCTACTCGCGCGCGGGCAGGGCGATCCTTTTTCTGCCCATCGTGGCGATCATCTCCTTTGTCGGGCTCAAAATGATGATCGGCGTGCTCGGGATCGACTTCGGAGTCGAACGCCTTACCAGCACCGCCAACACCCGCGACTATGCCTGGTGGAAGCTCTTCACCACCGGGATGGAAAACCCGCTCTTCGGCGTCGGCACGCTCGAGAGCGAAAAGAGCGAGAACAGCTGGCTCTTTGGATTCGCAGCCTTCGGCATCGGCATGGCCAGTCTTCTGGTTCTGATGACCGTCGTCGCGATGGCCGAGTTCATCCAGAGCCTTCGGCTACGGTTCTCGATGCCGGCGCACCTCCGCCCGATGCTCGATCTCACGCTCGGATTGATCGCCATGTACTTCGCCGGCGCAATGCTCGAGGGATACATCATCTCTCGCGTATCATCGGCGCTGTGTTTTTATCCGATCGCAGCCAGCGCCGGGGCAATCATCCGAAGACACGCAAGGCTCTACCAATCGGACGGGTCGTATGCCCAGAACGATCTCTACAGCGACGACGGCGAATATGCGGACTATAGCGATTCTGGTGAATACGGCGATCTGGGCGACGATCAATCGTCGACGGCCTACTCGTAGATCCCGGTCGCGTCCTGGTACATCGTGTGGAACTCACTGACGATAGACTCAGGGTTCATCTCTTCAAAGATCCAATCTCGCCCGTGGGCACCGAGTTCCTTGAGCCCCTCGCGATCAGCGGTGAGCTTGGCGATATGTGATGCGAGTTGTGATGGATCCTGCTCGCTGATCACCGCGCCTGCTTTGGCCTCGAGTTCGGGCCAGGTATCAACCCCCTTGGTTGTGATCAGCGGTGTCCCCGCGGCGAGCGCTTCGTAGAGCACAAACCCGAAGTTCTCTTGGCTTGTCGGGAGCACAAAGAGATCCGCCGCCTGATAGAGCGAGAGCTTATCCTGCCCGACCACCAACCCGGGAAACGAGATGTAGTCCTCGAGCCCGAGTTCCTTGGTCAGGTTTTCGAGCATGGCTTGATAGGTATCATCGCCGGTGCCCACGATGTGCAAACGATGCGGATTGCCGTCGTCGACCAGTTTCTTCACCGCTCGGATCAGGTGCTCGACCCCCTTTTTATAGTGCAAGCGTGAGAGATAGAGCAGCACAGGATCGCCGGTATCGAAGAACTGGAACTTCTCGTGGGCGATCTCGACGCCAGGCATCTCCT
>Ga0316206_1000882_pt1 | contig 32543 bp, 24 predicted proteins | sample 6monthpyrite_MG_FD_204942 | JGI IMG/M metagenome (GOLD analysis project Ga0316206, IMG submission 204942) | Microbial mat bacterial communities from mineral coupon in-situ incubated in ocean water Damariscotta River, Maine, United States -... | ecosystem: Environmental > Aquatic > Marine >... | reverse complement strand
ACAATGAGAGCACAAGCCCTTAATGCGCCTAAGAAATCCTCAAAAAGCTTCATCACCAATGAGGTGTATTTAGTTTTTGTGAATTCCTTATGCACATCAATTACTTGCACTCTAAATTGCGATTCTACATCGGGATTTGGGTATTCAAAAATAAAGTTTACACAATTGACTTGCAATAAACCAGTTTGACGCTATATTAGCACTTTCTAATATAACGTCAAACTTAAACACTAGAGAACAATTATGAAAATATTCGCCTACAGTTTAATTTTTATTAGCTCCTTAACACTGGCCATAAGCCCTGAGGACTCTTATCAGGTACGGTTAGAAAAAGTCAATGACTATCGCCTGTTAAATGGCGAGGTAGAAGCCGTAAACAAAGCCACTGTTTCCGCCCAAACCGCAGGTCGAGTACAAAAACTCTATTACGATGTTGATGATTTGGTAAGCAAAGGCTCTATTATTGTCGAGTTCACCAATACCGAGCAAAAATCTAAATTAAACGAAGCACAAGGCCTAGCACAAGCGGCAAAAATAGCTTATGAGCAAGCTCAGACAGACTACCAAAGAATTAAAGATGTGTTTGCTAAAAAATTAGTCGCCAAAAGCCAACTCGATCAAGCTTTGTCCAATCGCGATGCATTAAAGGCTCAGTATTCCGCTGCTCAATCTGCCGTTGTTGCCGCACAAAAACAATTTGAATATACTATCATTCGTGCTCCTTATGATGGAATTGTCACCAATCGCTATGTTGAGCTTGGAGAAACTGTAAATCCAGGAACCGCCATTATGGAGGGCTTAAGCCTGAATCAATTGCGGGTAGTGACGCATATTCCAGAAAAAATAATTAACCAAGTTAAATCCAATCCACAAGCAAATATTATTGTAAATTCTCAAAATATTTCTGCCGACAAAATCACCATATTTCCTTATGCAGAAAAATCCAGCAGAACATTTAAGGCTCGCATAGACTTAAACGCTGATAAAACTCAACTGTTCCCCGGAATGACGGTAAAAGTCGCCTTAAAAACGGGTGAAAGACAGGCTTTGTTAATTCCTCAATCAGCAATTATCAATCGCAGTGAACTCAGTTTGGTTAGCCTAGTTGTTGAAGGAAAAAAGAGCCTAAGACATGTAAAAACGGGCTCGATTCATGGCGACAAAATAGAAGTAATCTCTGGTCTAAGCCCCAATGAAATCATTCTCATTAATCCTTTAGGAGAGTAACATGAGTTATTCAATTTCGGGAAAATTAGCTGACAAATTTCAGAACAATCCTATCACTCCGCTGATTGCTCTTGTGGCTGTTTTGTTGGGAATTTTAGCAATAATGATTACTCCGCGAGAAGAAGAACCGCAAATTGATGTCACTTTCGCCAATGTTTATATTGCTTTGCCCGGTGCTAGTGCAAAAGAAGTGGAAAACCTTATCGCATTTCCAGCTGAACAAGTGTTAGATTCTATCGAAAACATCAAGCACGTGTATTCCATTTCTCGTCCTGGTCTGGCAATAATCAGCGTGCAATTTAAGGTCGGAGTTAAACGCAAAGACGCGATTGTTGCCTTGTACAATGAAATTCAGTCCAATGCTGATTGGCTGCCCTACTCCTTGGGCGCTTCGCAACCTTTAATAAAACCTATGGGCATAGATGATGTTCCTATTGTCACAGCAACCCTATGGAGCGAAGACCCAAACAAAGGCAGTTATGAATTACAACAAGTAGCTCATGCTCTTGAGACTGAAATCAAACGCATTCCCAATACGCGCATAGTAGAAACCACGGGTGGCCCCCAACACGTGGTTCATGTTGTTCTTAACCCTGAAGATTTGTCAGCCTATAATTTAGACTTTGATAGCATAGAGATGGCTTTAAAATCCAATAATTTAGCCACGCATTCTGGTCAAATTACCGCAAACAACCAAACCTCATTGGTAGAAACAGGCACATTGTTAGCAGATGTTGATGATATTAAAAATCTCGTTGTTGCCGTTCGAAATGGCCTGCCAATATATTTGACCGACATAGCAACAATTACCGATGGTGCAGACACGCCAGAAAACTATGTTTGGATGACTGCGGGTCAAGCTTGGCAAGGACAAAAACATCCTGATTTTACCGCCGCTGTCACCATTGCCATTGGTAAAAAAGCGGGCACCAATGCCGTAGATATAGCCAATTCGGTTATTCAAGCAGCAGAACAACTTAAAAGCAGCCATATTCCAGCTGATGTGCATGTGGAAATCACTCGGAATTACGGTAAAACAGCCGATGATAAAGCCAAAAAACTGATGACAAAACTTGTTTTTGCTACGGCTTCTGTGGTTTTACTTATTGTCATTTTTTTAGGCTGGCGTGAAGCCATTGTTGTAGGGTTAGCAGTATCCATCACTCTTGCTGTTACTCTGTTTGCCTCATGGGCTTATGGTTTTACTTTAAATCGTGTATCTTTGTTTGCTCTTATTTTCTCAATTGGAATATTGGTGGATGATGCCGTTGTTATTGTCGAAAATATCCATCGACACCTCTCTGAAGGCAAAAAGAAACTATCAGAACTGATTCCTATCGCTGTTGATGAAGTCGGAGGCCCGACTATTTTAGCCACATTTACTGTTATTGCCGCACTGATGCCTATGGCTTTTGTCACAGGACTAATGGGTCCATACATGAGCCCAATTCCCATCAATGCGAGTATGGGAATGCTACTGTCTCTGATTATTGCATTGGTGGTCACACCGTGGCTTTTCCGTAAAATAATTGGCAACAAAATCCATCACAACCCCAACAATAAAGATGACCAAGGCGGTCTCTTTAAGACACTTATGAGCCCTTTTTTGGGCACTGACAAAAAATCAAAGTTTCACCGTTATATGTTGGTTTTTGGTGTTATTCTGATGATGTTACTCTCTGTTTTACTGGTGCCTAGCCAACAAGTCATTTTAAAAATGTTACCTTTTGATAACAAATCTGAGATTCAAATTGTTATCGATAGCAAAGAAGGCACCAGTCTAGAAACAAGCAATCAAATCATGCTGGAAATCAGTGAATATTTAAAACAGGTTCCAGAAATTGAGCACATGGTCGCCTATGCTGGAACTTCTTCGCCCATTAACTTCAATGGCCTAGTTCGCCAGTATTTTTTAAGACAAGCAGCAAACATGGGAGACATCCAAATTACTCTTGTCGATAAGCACGATAGAAAACGCAAATCACATGAGATTGCTGTTTCTATCCGTGATGAGATCACCAAAATAGCACAAAAACATCAGGCTTTAGCGAAAATAATAGAAGTGCCACCAGGACCACCCGTTCAATCACCGATTGTTGCTGAAATTTATGGTCAATCCGATGAAAGCAGAAAATCAACAGCACTCGAAGTAGAAAAGCTTTTTTCGCAAGCCGATGGTATCGTCGATATTGACACCTCAATTGAAGCCAATAGTCCAAGAAATATTGTTGTTATCGATCGTGCTAAAGCTAGCCAGCTAGGCATATCCCAAGCACAAATTGCCAAGACGATAAAGACAGCATTAAGCGGCACAGATATGAGTTACCTGCATAACCCTAACAACAAATACAGTGTCCCAATACGTATTGAACTGCCAAAAAACAGGCAAAATGATTGGCAAACTATTTTAAGCATCCCTATTCTAACCACCGATGGTCGCCAAGTTACTGTTGATGAAGTGGTCGATATTCAACAAAGTCCATGGCAACAAACGATTTATCATAAGGATTTATTGCCCGTGAGTTTTGTCACCGCAGACATGTCCGGATATCAAGATTCACCCTTGTATGGAATGTTTGAATTGGTTGATATTATTGAGGATAAAACTCAGCTTTCTCAGCAGTTTATTCAAGCACCAGAATATGTAACCCAAGCAAGCTTAAAATGGGATGGCGAATGGCAAATTACTTACGAAACATTCAGAGACATGGGCATTGCTTATGCTATTGGCTTAATTTTAATCTATCTTTTGATAGTGGCTCAGTTTAGTTCTTATTTTGTGCCATTAATTATCATGGCTCCCATTCCATTAACCATTATTGGTGTTATGCCCGGTCATTGGATCGCAGGCGCACAATTCACCGCCACGTCTATGATTGGTATGATTGCATTAGCAGGAATTATTGTTCGGAATTCTATTTTATTGGTTGATTTTATTAAAATTCAGGTTCTAGCAGGGACACCGTTACAACATGCGGTTATCAATTCCGCCAAAGTTCGGGCTAAACCTATTATACTTACTGGAGTTGCAGCTATGATGGGCGCCTTTTTTATTCTTGATGATCCAATATTTAATGGCTTGGCAGTTTCCTTAATAAGCGGAATTTTAGTTTCCACATTGCTGACTTTGATATTGATTCCGGTGTTATATTTTTGGTATGTCTCACGTTTTGGTTTAAAAACAAGTTAAATTCACCTAAATACAGCATTAATAGCGTTCAGAGCTTCAGAACCTGGACACAGGTCTTTTTGGCTGAGAGCATTTAAAGGAGTATCAACACTGTTGATTTTTGTATGCGTGTCTTTGGGATCTTCGTGCAAGTAAATTAAACCCGTGAGGATTTTCTTTTCTTCACGCACTGACTCGATAACATTCATGGCTTCGCGTTTGCTTGCAAGATCGTAATGATGCTTGTTTTTCTTTAGCACTAATTTACTGCCATCGTGCAATTTAACTTCTTTGCTAGTGCCCTCAGGATGAATTATTTTTAGTTCCTGTCGTTCTGGGACAAAGTCGATGGTTCCGGTGGCATCCAAATGATCTCGAACATATTCGTAACCTTTGGTTGAGGTCGGTACATTGTTAAAAGTGACGCAGGGTGATATCACATCAATAAAAGCAAACCCTTGGTGTTCGATGGCTCCTTTTATTAAGGGAATCAATTGTTTTTTATCTCCAGAAAAACTTCGAGCCACATAGCCAGCTCCTAATTGCAAAGCCAATTGGCACAGATCAATGGCGGCAAATTGATTTTCTACACCTTTTTTACCTGCAGAACCAATGTCGGCCGTGGCCGAATCTTGCCCTTTTGTTAATCCATAACAGCCGTTATTCATCACCAAATAAATCATATTCAGGTTTCTTCGCACCACATGAGCAAATTGTCCCATGCCTATGGAGGCAGTGTCACCATCACCAGAGACACCAATATATTGCAGGTTTCTATTAGCCATATTGGCTCCTGTTGATACCGAAGGCATACGGCCATGAACGGAGTTAAAGCCATGAGCCTTGCCTAAAAAATAAGTCGGAGTCTTTGAAGAACAACCAATGCCCGATATTTTGGCGATTTTATGTGGCTCTATGTTCATTTCGAAATACGATTGAATAATTGCAGCACTGATGGAATCATGTCCACAACCAGCACAGAGAGTCGATAAAGCTCCTTCGTAATCGCGTTTACTGAAACCGATGGCATTGACTTTAGCACTGGGATGTCTGAATGTAGATTTAATATAACTCATAGCACGGCCTTTAATGTTTGTTTGGTTTTAAAGTGTTTTTGAATTTCATCTGCGATGTATTGTGCAGTAATTGGCATACCATCGATGTTTAAAACAGGAATTAAGTTTTTTGGATCCAACTGAAACTCATTAACCAACAAAGTTTTCATCTGTGCATCTCTGTTTTGTTCTATTATAAAAATCGTCTCATGATTGTGCATGAACTCAGCGACTTCTGCGCCAAAAGGAAAGGCCTTGATACGCATTTCATCCAAATGAATGCCTTGTTTTTGCAACAAATCATCCGCTTCACGGCCTGCATAGGTACTGGTTCCGTAATAAATAATACCCAATGTGTTATTTTCCGTATCCGATGAGAATTCCGCTGGCGGCACCAACGTTTTTGCAGTCTCCCATTTTTTTAATAAGCGCTGCATACCTTGGGCATAGACTTGGCCATCCTCGGTATAAACAGCATACTCATCGTGCGAGGATCCGCGTGTAAAAAAAGCTCCTTTTTCAGGATGAGTTCCTGGAATTGTTCGGTAAGGAATTCCATCATCATCAACATCCAAATAGCGACCCCAGCGTTCTTTTTTTGCTTCTAAGTCATTGTAATCAAGAACCTTTCCTCGATCATAAACATAGTTTTCATCCCATTGGATTTTCTCACACAAATGCGTATTCATGCCTAAGTCCAGATCACTCAACATGATAACAGGGGTTTGTAAGCGTTCGACTAAATCCATGCCTTTGACGGTCATATCAAAACATTCTTTTGGAGTTGCAGGGAACAGCAAAACGTGTTTGGTATCACCGTGTGAGGCGTAAGCCGCAGACAATACATCGGATTGCTGTGTCCGCGTCGGCATCCCTGTTGAGGGTCCGGAACGTTGGATATCCGCTAAAAAGACTGGGATTTCGGCAAAATAAGCCAAGCCCAAGAACTCACTCATTAATGATACCCCAGGACCAGATGTTGCGGTAAATGAGCGTGCACCATTCCAAGCGGCTCCAATCACAATACCAATGGCGGCCAATTCATCTTCAGCTTGCACGATAGCAAATTTATTTTTACCCGTTTTTTCATCAACTCGAAGTTGGCGACAATATTTTTCAAAAGCTTCTATCACCGAAGTTGAAGGTGTAATGGGATACCATCCAGCAACAGTTACTCCAGCATAAACAGCACCTAAACCGGTAGCTGTATTGCCTTCAATCATGATTTTATCTTTGTTTAAGTCGCAGCGTTTTATTTTTAATTCACAGGCATCTTGGTAATGCTCTTGAGCATAATCATAACCCAATTTTAAGGCCTCTATATTGGGTGCAATGAGTTTGGCTTTTTTGGCGAATTGAGATTGAATAGACTCTTCGAAAACGCTGAACTCCATATCGAATAAATAAGCCAAAGCGCCAACATAAATGATATTTTTAAAAATTTGACGTAATCGAGGGTCACTGTAATTTTCATTGCAAATAGTCGTTAATGGAATACCTATTTCAGAAATATCATTACGTTGCAAGTGATCGGGCAAGCGTCTTGATGAATCGTAAAAGAAATAGCCTCCTGATTCCAGTTCATTGTAGTCCTTCACAAGGGTTTGGCCATTGGTGGCAACGATGAAATCATAACCTTCACGCCGACCTAAATAACCCTTTTCATTGATTCTGACTTCAAACCAGGTTGGCAAACCCTGGATATTGGAAGGAAATATATTTTTTGCAGAAACTGGCACACCAAGCCTAAAAACAGCTTTGGCAAAAAGATTATTGGCAGAAGCCGATCCTGAACCGTTAATATTGGCGAACAGTACAACAAAGTCATTGATTGCTGCTATTTTTTGAGTCATCTTATTTTCCTGCCTTTGCTTCGTTTAAGAGGAATTTACGCATATCCCAAGCGCCTGTTGGGCATCTTTCTGCACATAAGCCACAGTGCAAACACACATTTTCATCTTTAACCATGACACGTTTGGTCTTTAACTCCCCTGAAACATACAAGTCTTGTTGCAAATTATCAGCAGGCATTTTTAAATTTTGACGTAATAAGTCTTCTTCTTGGTTCTCAACAAAATTGATGCAATTGGTTGGGCAAATATCCTCACAAGCATCGCATTCTATGCACCGATCACCTTCAAAAACTGTTTGTACGTCACAGTTAAGGCAGCGCAATGTTTCATTTAGTCCTTGCTCTAAAGAAAAACCTTTTTCAACTTCAATCTTCATACTGGTTAAGGCAAGTGTCGTATCAACATGATCAACAACGTGACGTTTATCGCTTGAGACAGGTGCATTATAAAGCCAATCATGGAAGCCCATTTTTTGACTAATCAAGGTGACACCCGGATTGGGACGAATGCTTGTATCTTTATTGTGACAGTATTTGTCAATCGAAATTGCAGCTTGATGGCCATGAGCTACCGCAGTAATAACATTTTCAGGTCCCCACGCAGCATCGCCGCCAACAAATACATTGGCCAAAGAGGTTTGGTGTGTGCTTTTGTTCACTTCAGGCATGTCCCAATCATTGAATTCAATACCTAAATCACGCTCAATCCACGGAAATGCATTCATCTGACCCAAAGCCATTAAAACATCATCGCACTCCATAAAAACATCGGCTTCGCCAGTTGGTACAAGAGTTCTGCGGCCATTTTCATCGTAGCGTGCTTGAACCAACTCAAACAACATCCCGACTAACTGACCGTCCTCACAAACAAAGGCTTTTGGAGTATGGTTTTCATACATTGGAATGCCTTCTTTTTCGGCATCTTCTATTTCCCAGGGCGAGGCTTTCATGTCTGCTTTTGGACTTCGGACAACAATACGAACATCTTTACCGCCTATGCGTCTTGCCGTTCTGCAACAATCCATAGCGGTATTTCCACCACCTAAAACCAATACTTTTTTGCCAATGGATTTTGTGTGTTCAAAAGCGACATTGGCCAGCCAATCTATGCCCAAATGAACATTCGCATCAGCCTCTTGACGACCGGCAAGTTTGGGTAAATCTCTGGCTCGAGGAGCACCTGTTCCAATAAAGATAGCATCATAATCCTTGGAAAGCATAGCTTTTAGGCTGGTAACTTTGTGTTTGAAATGTGTGACAACACCCATGTCAAGAATGTAATTGACTTCTTCGTCCAAGACGGTCTCTGGTAGTCGAAACGATGGAATTTGACTGCGCATAAAACCACCGCCTTTAAACTGCTCATCAAACAAATCGACCTGATAACCCAAAGGCATTAAATCCCTGGCAACGGTTAAAGAAGCAGGGCCTGCTCCTATAAGCGCTATTTTTTTGTTGTTTTTTTGTTGGGGAATCGCTGGCAATCGATGCTTGATGTCATTTTTATTGTCTGCGGCTACGCGCTTTAATCGACAAATAGCGACAGGCTCTTCTTCCACTCGACCTCGTCGGCAAGCAGGCTCACACGGTCGGTCACAAGTTCGACCGAGAACACCAGGAAAGACATTGGATTCCCAGTTAATCATATAAGCATCATCAAAACGCCCTGCACTTATCATTCTTATGTATTCTGGTACAGGGGTGTGCGCTGGACAAGCGTATTGGCAATCAACCACTTTATGAAAGTAGTTGACATCTTTTATATTGGTTTCTTTCATAGTTGAAATTTTACCCAAATTTAAAAGACTTGTATAATATTTTAACTATTCTGCGCAGTTTTGTTTGCTTATTTATAATCCCCTAATCCCGACTGGGCACAATCAAACTTCTTCTTTAATGGCTTTAATAATAGTATCGATGCTGTCAGAGTCAGAAACTTGGGTCACACTATCTTGCAATTCCATTATTTTTTGAATGCCCTGTCTTTCCAGTTGGGATAAATCAGGGTGCCAGACTTCAAGAATAAAAACCTTGCGTTCTTGATCGGAATGGTTCCAAGCCTCATGCTCAAAACTGTCATCAAAAACCAGTACTTTGCCCTCTTCCCACGATTGTACATCTTGTCCCACACGAATTGAACAATCAATTGGAATTTCCAGACCTAGATGGACTGTTAATTTGATATTGGACAAGCCAAAATGTGGTTTAATTTCAGCCCCTGGTTTCAAAACAGATAAAAATGCTTCTGGAGCATTGCCCGATAACACTGGCAAGGGCAGCTGCTTTAATACCTCTTGGGTTTTGGGGCATTTTTCTAATAATTCATTGTTGTATTTTCCAGCTTGAATCAGATGGATTGAAGACCACTCTAAAGAATCGACCAAGCCACTTAAATCTTGATTTTCTGTAACCACACCATCAATATAGGGCTTCACCTGATTGTTTGCATCGTACAAGGCCAATAGTTCTGATTTAATGTCAGTGAAGTTTTCTTCCAACAACGCAGTCCACGACAGTCCTTCTTTTGGATAAAAAGTGATTGGTTCCAAATCTGGAAAGACATGATAGCTGGGACGTTGCATTTCATCGGCGTATTTTGGAGCTTGAATACCGTGAAAAGAATCCAAAAAATCGTTCAAACGTTTCATTTCTTGAGGCTCAAAGCCTAAAGTTAACTCGTTTATGGCTTCTTTTTGGGCTGCATATTTTGTATCTCTCACAATAGCGTTAGCAATTTTTGAAGCCTCAACAATAAGAGGTATTTCTTCAGGATTTAAATAAGCATCTTTTAATTGAGTACTTTGATGAAAAACAAACGCAAGAACCCGGGTCGCTAAATCCTGGTTTATTTTTTCCAGTGATATGCCTAACAGAAGTAAATCAAGCAATATTTCTGGATGCTCTCTGTTGGACTCAACACCCTTTAAAAAAGCAGAAACAGACTCTTTGAAATCGCCTTGCCTGTTACATAGCAAACCTAGATTTCTATTTAAATTCAATTCTTTAGGATGTATTCCTAATGCTTTTAATAATGTTGACTTTGCTTCTGCCAATTGTCCAGAATTAAATTCGGATTGAGCAATAATAGACAAGCAAAAGACATCATCTGGATTGTCTTGTAAAACTTCTTGTGCTGAATTAACGGCCAAATCAAATTGACCATTCTGTAAATTTTCTTGCACATCTTGTACTGTTTTCATAGTTGTTTCGCTGTTCATTATAAATAATTATCCAATAATCCCATATACCAAGAACCTGCTACCGCAGCAGCAATCAAAACAACCGCAGTAACGACCCATTTGAGGGAAGAGCCTGATTCGTTTGCTACTGTTGCGGTGCTTATTGGTGTCTTGGCTGGACTTGAAGAGTCCTTTGTTGTCTTAAATTTTTGTGTTTTTTGACTGGGTTGCATGCCAGGAGACTGGATCAAAAAACGGATATTATCCAGTTTAATTTCATCACCAATATTAATGACTGATTTTTGAATCAACTCCCCATTAACATACGTACCATTTGAAGAGCCCATGTCTTCAATTTCCAAGCCATCGGCCTTGACGGAAATTGTTGCATGTTTGCGAGAGATACCATCAACATTGACAAAGATATCGTTATCCGAATGCCTGCCCAAGCTGGTAATTCCGCGCAATGGGAATGTTTTACCAAAATAAACGCCAGAAACACCACGTAAAACAAATTTTGGTAAGGCCATGCGAATTCGTGTCTGGTTATCGTCTTGTACGGCTGCTTTTTTGGATTCCAGTTTACAATGAACTTGTGCAACAATCATTAAATCTCCCTCTCTAACCTCCTTGCGTTCTTTGACCAAACGTCCGTTTACAGAAGCCATGCATGCTGGGTTTTCGATGACTAACACATAGACATCTCCATCCTTTTCTAATTTTGCATGAATGGGGCTCATGCCTATGGCCTCGACTTGTATCGCAGCATCGTTCGAACTACCAATGGTAAAGCTCTCACCAACTAGTTCAAAGTCCTTGTGTTCTTTATGCGGAAAGACTAATTTCATATGTGTATCCAATTTAAAGTTATCTATCGCAAAATTATACCAAGAATCCCACCCAGACTTAAAGCATATTTACCATAATTAGTGGCTTTATTTTCATCAAATGATATAATCGCGAAAATTTCAAACCATATGCATCAATCTCAGTTTCAAGGAAGCACTTTGCTGGTTCTTATGGTTAATTCCTAACTCTAACTCTATTCGAGAAAATTTATGAAAATTTTAGTCGCTATCAAGCGCGTTGTTGATTTTAATGTTCGAGTTCAAGTTAAACCCGATGGTAGCGGAGTGGCTACTGATGGAGTTAAAATGAGCATCAATCCTTTTGATGAAATCGCCATTGAAGAAGCCTTACGCATCAAAGAAGCGGGCAATGCTGATGAAGTAGTCGTTGTCACCATTGGCACTACTTCCGCCCAACAACAGCTCAGAACCGCCCTTGCTATGGGTGCTGACCGAGCTATTTTGGTCGAAGCCAATGATGAGCTGCAATCATTAAAAGCCGCCAGTAGTCTCTTGCACATCGTTAAAACTGAGCAACCAGGCCTGGTTATCATGGGCAAACAAGCCATAGATGATGATAACAATCAAACACCACAGATGTTAGCGACTCTATGGCAACGTCCGCAAGCTACATTTGTTTCAAAACTAGAACTAAAAGATGGAAAAGCTCTGGCCACTCGAGAAATTGATGCTGGCTTAGAGACTATAGAAGTCGCTCTTCCTGCTGTTATCTCTACAGACTTAAGACTCAATGAACCGCGTTTTGTTAAGTTGCCAGACATCATGAAAGCCAAAAGAAAACAGTTAGATGTTATTGCTATCGAAGACACAGTTGCTGGCTTTAATGATACGGCTCTAGCTATTGAAAACTACGAACCCCCGCAAGCAAGAAGCAAAGGTATCATGGTTGAATCTGTCGATGAATTGGTCGCACAATTAAAAGAAAAGGGGTTAATCTAATGAGTAAAATTCTTATACTGGCACAACACGATAACACAACAATTAACCAAGGGACTTCCAAGGCGGTCACGGCAGCTCAATTGATCGAAAACACTCAGATTGATTTGATTGTTTTTTCCGATGATACCAGCACGATTGCCACAGAAGCCTGCAAATTAGCTGGAGTTACTACTGTTCACGCTGTCACAACTAACAAAGGGGATTGGAAATTAGCCCACGGTATCGCCGCAAAAATTGCAGAAATTTCCAAGGATTACAGCCATGTTTTTGCTCCATCAACCACTTTTGGTAAAGATGTCATGCCCTGTGTAGCTGCATTACTCGGACAAAATCAAATCAGCGATATTATGGAAGTTATCGATGCTACAACCTTTAAACGCCCAATTTATGCTGGCAATGCCGTTATTACGGTAAAATCCAACCACAAACACATTGTTGCGACAATTCGTACTGCTTCTTTTAAAACCGGAGACATGCAATCAGGGTCTGCCACTGTGATTGAACATACTATTGATAATCCACAAACTGATACTCGCTTTGTTTCCTTACAATCTGGCAATTCAGAACGCCCTGACCTGCAAACAGCGGCCAAGGTCGTCTCTGCTGGTCGCGGCATAGGCAGTGAAGAAAACTTTGAAATCGTTTATCAATTGGCTGACAAACTTGGAGCCGCAACAGGCGCTTCTCGCGCTGCTGTTGATGCAGGATACTGCCCGAATGAAATGCAAGTCGGACAGACAGGTAAAATCATTGCTCCTGACCTGTACCTTTGTTTCGGAATCAGTGGTGCTATTCAACATTTAACAGGGATAAAAGACGCTGGCACGATTGTAGCGATTAACAAAGATGGTGATGCACCTATTTTTGAGGTTGCCGATATTGGTCTTGTTGGTGACCTGTTTAAAATCATTCCTGAGTTAATGGAAAAAATTTAACAAGCTTCTTAATCAGCATTTGAGTAGCGTTACATGCTTTCGCCTTTTTAAGGGATTGTAACTCTACTCAAACCACTGTCTTGAACATCCTGAAAGAAATAGTTGATAAGAACAATCTCATCATCAACACCCTATCTACTTCGAATCATAAGCATCAATAATTTTTTGTACCAAATTATGGCGCACAACATCTTTGGATTGAAACCAACTAAAACTCAAACCCTTAACATTATCCAAGACTTCTATGGCGTGTTTTAAGCCTGAAGTTTGCCCCGCTCTTAAATCAACTTGTGTGACATCACCAGTAATCACAACCGTAGTGCCAAAACCAGTACGAGTTAAGAACATTTTCATTTGCTCAACAGTGGTATTTTGTGCTTCATCAAGAATGACAAAGGCATTGTTGAGAGTTCGACCACGCATAAAAGCCAGTGGTGCGACTTCTATAATGTTTTTTTCCATCATTCGCTCAACTTTTTCAACACCAAGCATTTCATAAAGCGCATCATACAACGGGCGTAAATAGGGATCGACTTTATCAGACAAATCACCTGGCAAAAAACCCAAGCGTTCTCCAGCTTCCACAGCCGGTCGCACTAAAATAATGCGCTGGACTTCTTGGTTCAATATCGCTTCTACTGCACAAGCAACCGCCAAATAGGTCTTACCTGTTCCAGCAGGACCAATGCCAAAATTAATATCGTGAGTAACGATATTGTGCAAATAAAGTTTTTGATTGGGTGAACGACCTGTTATTACACCTTTGCGGGTCTGAATATTAACTTCTTGAACTTCATTTCCTTTGCTGTTTTGCTGCTCACCGTTTTGGTAATTGCCTTGCAAAATGATATGAGTCATTTCTAGGTTTAATGACAGAGCTTGCGCCTCTTCCAACATCAATCTCAGGCAATATTGAACATGCAAAAATTGTTCATCACTGCCTTCAACTTGAATTTGATTGCCTCGTGCATTGATCTTTGTCGCCGTAGTCTTTGCTAAAAGCTTGATGTTTTCATCGTGATTTCCATACAAATTTGTTAAGACATCGTTACCAACCTCTTCAATAAATATACTGTTCTTAGTCATGAATAACGATTTTTCCTTTCAATGAGTTTCTGTAAGCTTCGGTGATTTCCACATCGATCATTTGACCAATCAGTCGCGGATTACCAATAAAATTAACCACGCGGTTATTTTCAGTTCTAGCTGCTAGTTCTGCAGGGTCTTTTTTAGAGACACCTTCGACCAGTACCCTTTGCACTGAACCAAGCATTTGTTGAGAAATATCAGCGGCAAAGTCATTGATTTTACTTTGCAAACGCTGCAAACGCTGCTTTTTAATTGACATTGGGATTTCATCCTCAATATTTGCAGCAGGAGTTCCTGGGCGTTTTGAATAGATAAAACTGTAACTTTGATCAAATCCAATGTCTTCAATCAATTTCATAGTGGCCTCAAACTCCTTATCTGTCTCACCAGGAAAACCCACTATAAAGTCAGAAGAAAGGCTAATATCTGGACGTGCTTCGCGCAATTTCCTGATCTTTTGCTTGTATTCAATAGCCGTATGGCCGCGTTTCATCGCTGATAAGACACGATCGGAGCCACTTTGCACTGGTAAATGCAAATAATTTGCCAATTTAGGCACATCTCTATAGGCTTCAATCAAAGCATCGGTGAATTCCACAGGATGAGAAGTGGTAAAGCGAATTCTTTCAATGCCTTCAATAGCAGCAACGTAATGAATCAAATGAGCCAAATCTACAAGTTCTCCTTCATGCGTTTCACCTCGATAAGAATTGACATTTTGCCCCAATAAATTTATTTCCTTCACTCCTTGCAAGGCCAATTGCATTATTTCTGCCAAAACACCATCCAAAGGACGAGAAACCTCTTCTCCTCGCGTATAAGGCACCACACAAAAAGTACAATACTTACTGCAACCTTCCATAATGGATACAAATGCGGATGCGCCTTCTTTTCTTGGTTCAGGTAAGTTATCGAATTTTTCAATTTCAGGAAAACTGATGTCCATTTGCGACGTTTGTTCAGTATTTACAGCATTAAGTAACTTGGGCAAACGATGCAAAGTCTGTGGTCCAAAAACCATATCGACGTAAGGAGCGCGTTTTAAAATATTATCTCCTTCTTGAGAGGCAACACAGCCGCCTACTCCTATAACTAAATTTGGATTTTTCTCTTTGAGTTTCCTCCAACGGCCCAACTGTGAAAAAACTTTTTCTTGGGCTTTTTCTCGAATAGAACAGGTGTTTAACAAGATCACATCAGCTTCTTCTTCTGAATCCGATAGTGTTAAATCATGTGTATCCATCAAGACATCAAGCATCTTGGAAGAATCGTATTCATTCATCTGACAACCATGAGTCTTGATGAACAACTTGCCTTTTATTTTTGCTGTCATTGTTTTAATTTATGTTGTGTATTAATGTTGTGTATTTAATTTATGAACTAATTTTACGATAATTTCAGCGGTAAAACCCCAAATTGTGTATTCATCGTATTGATAAACATAGTATTTGACCTTTTTACCCTTATACAAAGCTGTTTGAAGTCGGTAATTATTTGCATTACTGAAAAAACTTAAAGGCACTGAAAAGACCTCAGAAACTTCGTGAATATTTTTAATGATTTTAAACCCCTCTTTCAGAATAGCAACAAAAGGAGTGACATAAAAACCCGAGTTTGTTTCTAAATCTTCCAAGTATCCAACAACTTCAATATACTGTGGAGTAATTCCTATTTCCTCCTCTGTTTCTCTTATAGCGGCCTGCCTGATTGTCACATCCGATTCATCAAAGCCACCACCAGGAAAACTCACTTGTCCAGCATGATGCTTTAAGTTCTTGGATCGTTTGGTCAATAGAATATGAAGTTCATCGTCTTTCCAAAACAAGGGAATTAGCACCGCTGCAGGGCGTGTTTGATTGCGACCCGATGCCTGCCATATTTCTGTTGGAATGAGCTCGGTTTTTAATATTTTTTTAAGATTTAGGTAGAGTTGATCTTTATTTTCAATAGTTAACATAAAAAAAAGCGGCATCAATTTGACTGACCCGCTCCAATAATTTGCAATATCCAAAAACCGATATAGAAATCACGATGCTAGCACCAGCCCTTAATATGCCTAAGAAACCCTCAAAAAGCCTCATCACCAATCAGCTGTCTTCGGCTTTTTGGATTCCTTATGCACATCAAACTACTTGCACCATCATTCGCGATTCCATATCGGAATTTGGGCAGTAAGAAAACTTATTTAATGTCCAATAAATTAATATCAAATATTAGAATTTCATTCGGTCCAATAGGTGGTTGTCCTCTAACTCCATAAGCCAACTCAGGTGGGATAAATACTTGCCATTTTCCACCTGGACGCATTAGTGGTAAAATTTCTTGCCAGCCTTTTAAGACTTCTTTTACTTTTAACGTTTTTGGCTCTCCACGAACAAAAGAGCTATCAAATTCTTGATAATTATCGACATTATCCACACCTATAAGTGAACCACGATAATGAATAGTCACTTCGCTGTCCATTGTCGGATGATTGCCTACACCATCTTCTATGATACGATATTGAATCCCTGAAGACAGTTCTTTTATGCCTTTTTTCTTGCGATTTTGAGCCAAGAAATCATCTGCTCGTTTTTTGTTTTTTTCTGCTAAGGCTTTAAAAGCTTCAAATTGCTTTTGTTTCATTTTGTTTTCGTAGCCTTGAACATTCAAAACCATATCTTCTTTTGATACAGTTGGTTCTTTTTTACTGTTGGCGTCTCTGATTCCTTTTATGGCTTCATCAACATCCAGTTCAAATTCTCCGCCTTGTCTGCTAACAAATTCGATACCCATACGGTAGCCAATGGCATAACTTGCCTTTTTCTTATCAAATGTAATATTTTTCTCTTGAGCTGAGACAAGCGTCGCTAATAATACGATTGCTGCAGCTAAAATTAGTTTGAAATTCATCTTATTTCCTCGATGTTGATTTTACAAAGGTGCGTATTCTAAGACACAGCACTGAGATTCACAACTGTATGGACACAAATGACCCTATTCAGTTCAATAATTGCTATAATGCTAATTTTTAAGACTACGAGAAACACCGATGGCAAACATCCTTTTAAACACGAACAATCACATCTTAACATTGACTATAAACCGCCCAGAAAAACTGAATGCACTGAATCAAGAAACCCTCATTGAGATTGAAGATGCCATTTCTTCAGCACAAAATAACAACACCATTCGAGCTATAATTATTACAGGAAGTGGAGAAAAGTCATTTATTGCTGGAGCAGATATTTCCGAACTGGCTCAATCCAATGCCGTCACAGGCATGAAATTTGCCACTTACGGGCAAAAAGTCATGTCTGTCATAGAGCATTCGTGTAAGCCTGTGATAGCAGCTATTAATGGTTTTGCTTTGGGTGGCGGCTGTGAGTTAGCTATGAGCTGCCATATTCGTGTGGCCTCAGATAATGCCATGTTTGGCCAACCAGAAATCAAACTTGGAGTCATTCCTGGTTTTGGCGGCACGCAACGATTGGTTCGTCTTATTGGTAAAGGCCGCGCACTAGAAATGAATTTACTGGGTCATATGATTGATGCGAAACGCGCTTATGAAATAGGCTTGGTGAACCAAGTTGTTGCTCCAGAAGAACTGATGGCAAGCGTAGAAAAAATGGCCAAACAACTCACTTATTCGGCTCCCGTGGCTTTGCACTGCATCATCGACAGTATTAACCACGGCGCAGAATGTTCTTTAGCTGATGGATTGGATTATGAAGCCAAAGCTTTTGCGGTAACCTGCTCAACACAAGATATGAAAGAAGGTACATCAGCCTTTTTAGAAAAGAGAAAAGCAAACTTTACAGGTGCCTAAAGGTGGCTAGGAGCTTGTCCGAGAATAGGAATCGCAATGAAGGAGAGCTGGGTTTAGGGCTATTTTTCGCTTTTTTGAGGAGAATAGTCACTCTATTTGACGAGAAAAAGCGGAAAATAGCACAAATCCAGCTTTTCTGCAGTAGATTTTCTATTCTCGGACAAGCTCCTAGGCATTTTTTAGATTTGCTAGACGTACCAAGGGGTTGTGCTATAATCGTGTTTTCTCTATCGGGATTTGAGTAATATGAAACTCCTTTTACTTATTTTTTTAAGCGGCTCAACTTGGGCCATCGAACTAGCAAACACGGATGGTTTTGGCTTGCGAGACAAACCCCCTGCTTTTTCCAAAGAACAAAGCAAAGCCATGTTTGAATACAACAAAACCTTGTGTGCAACAGACTGTGTTAATGACTTCGGAGAGTTACTGGGAACAGCTAACGGTGTAGAAGCCTATTCCAATTGCCAATCTCAGTGCGTAAAAAATGAGTACTCTTTTTTAAACTTAACAAACGGTGAAGTAAGCATTCACAAGCAAAACCCCAAAGAGGATAATCTGCACTATATTGGACTGATTAACCAATGCGTGGAATATTCTCGTCGGTGGTGGATGATTAATCAAAACATAACTTATGGAAGCATAGATAGTGCTCATGAAATTATATATTTAACTGAAGGCAAAAATATTCGCACAGGGGCTAGCTTTCCATTGGCTCGTTCAATCAATGGCAGCGCTACTCGCCCACCAAAGGTTGGTGACCTTGTTGTGTACTATCCTGACCGAGAAAATCCCTTGTGGAGGCATGGACATGTTGCCGTAGTGGTTGCTGTCAATTTAAAAAAAGGCAGCGTAGCCTTGGCTGAAGAAAATTATGACAACAAAAAATGGCAGAAACCCAAAAAATATGCGCGCAAAATCAGCCTCTTTCAGGTTAATGGAAAATACACTCTACTTGATGTTTCTCCAGATAAAAAGAGCAACACTACTGGCGGCGAAATTTCTGGCTGGATCTATCCTCAGCCCAAATAAACATGCCTAAAGTTATTCGTTTAGCAGAAACCGCTGATACCAACGCAATAAAACAGTTGATAGAGGTTTCTGCACGAAAACTTGGCGGCCAATTTTATAAAAAAACAACCATAGAACAAGCTCTAAAAGGTGCATTTGGTGTCGATAGTCAACTGATTCAAGACCGCACTTACTATGTTGTTCTAAAACAAAATCAATTTATAGCCTGTGGTGGCTGGAGTTTTAGAAAAACTCTTTTTGGCAGTGACACTAACAATCTACGCAATCCAGCTAAACTAAACCCTGAAACAGAAGCGGCCAAAATACGGGCTTTTTTTATTCACCCTGATTATTCACGTCAAGGATTAGGAAAAAAACTACTGAATATTTGTGAATCTGCTGCCAAAAATCATGGTTTTAAGCAATGCCAATTGATGGCCACACTCTCAGGAATAGATTTTTATCGTAAAAATGCCTATTTTGGCGATAAATATATTGAACATTCCATGAATAAATCTGATAAAATTACATTTTTACCGATGCAAAAGAATTTATGAACAACCCTCTTTTTGGTATCGGATTTAACACACTCTAATTCATGCTTTTGAACGGCAACTTCGGATGTACTTCTGTTAGTGGATTGGAATTTTAATTTGACCTCAAAGGGATGATATGCAAACTATTATAATCTTCGTTTTTTCTTTACTAGTACTGACACCTTCTTCAGCAACAAACCACAACAAAACACAGTTCAACGACAGAGGCGATCAAATAAGCTTGCCAGATAACTGGGTGAAAACAGTTATTGGTGAACTGTTTTATCACAGCAGTTTTGTCTTTACTGACAGCGATAACAGTGACATGTTAATTATTGAAATCTATCCCAAAGGCATGATATTTAACCAAGACACCCTCAGTGAAAATCCAAAAAAAATAAATAAACAGCTCACTGTCTTAAATAAACTCAACACACACGATGATTTTTTTACCAAAAACGAACACATAATGACAAGCACACGGCTTGATACTCAAAGCTCAAAAGGTGTTTTTTTTACTTCAAAAGTCCAACAGTCCAACTCTTACAATTATAGTTGGATGGGCACAACAGAAAACAGCTCTGTCATTGTTAAAATCATCAGTAAATCCAAGGAAATTAAATTTGACAAAATCTATTTTTTAAATTTAATCAATGACTTGCAGTTGATTCCTGTAGTAAAAAACAAGAACCGCAAACAAGAAGATATCATTGTTTCTCCTTTTAATTATCGTTTTTCAAAATACCCTGCTCTGCAACAAAGAAACTCACAAAAAGACAAAGAAAGTTACAAGTATAGCAATCTTAGCTTTACAGAAGCAGATCGCTATTCTGTTTATACTCTCAGTTCTCAATGCAGTGGCCTCACGGTTCCCAATGCCTTGTTATTGGGTGTTGTGATGGATGATTTTGGATACGATAATACATTGTACAGCCATGAGGTAAACTACCAAGGCAAGCAATATTTTTTCAATTACGGTCAGTACAGCAATACCAATGGAACATTCAACACTCTTTCTTTTGTCATTAACAAGAATGAATGCCAACACATACTCTCTTATATTGTTGAAGACGATGACGCTCCTTTGTCTCATTTCCTCAATTTTGTCGATCATTTTATTGCTGAACCTTCTAACAAAACTACGATTGATGATTTTAATGAAAACCAAAAACAAATACATGCCCGGACATTATCAGCTATAGGCGATTCTTATTACGCTCTAAAAAACCACACTAAATCTCTGTTCTTTTATCAGAAAGCTTTTGATTTTGACTCCACAACAAGCTATTTTTATGCTGCCTTGCAGTCTTTTTATAATCGTAGTCAATACCAAGAAGGCTTGGCATACCTAGAACTATACGAATCAAAAATCAATGAAAGCACTATTAAAGTCTGGAAAGCCTGGTACCTCGCTCGACTGCAAAAACCACAAGAATCCAGCCTTGTCTTTAAAACAATCTTCGATCAAGCTTATACGGAGGACGATGATTTTTTCAAATATTTAGAGCAATTGTACCTTATTGAAGACTATAAACAGTTTCAGGCTGCCCTGCAAAAACACAGAACTCAAGTCAGTGACCTCTGGAGACTTAAAGCAATGGAAGCCAAAATGATGATTAAAACACAACCCAAAAAAGCTGAAAGCTTTATTGTTAATTTGTTTGAAAATGAGGGACTTGCCAATAAATATCAATTTGATTTATTCGATTATTTATCGGATATAGAGGCTTATGAAACAATAGTTAAACTGGCGCAAAAACGCATTGAAAAGGGTTACGAGTCAGCCGTTTTATTAAACTATCTTGGGGATGCACAAAACATGTTGGGGCAAATTGAACTGGCTTTTAAAAACATGGAAAAAGCTCATACCATGGCTCCTGGTAACACGACTATCGAATCGTACTATAAATCTTTGCGCAAAAAAGTGGGCAAGAGTGATTTATCAGCCATTGATGAATCGATAAATCCAGTAGCTATACCAAAAGAAATCCTCACTAAAACTGATAAGCTTCAAGCTAAATACCCCGAAGATTCTTACGAATATCTTTACCTAGTTAGTGCTTACCAACACATTCCGAAAGAAAAAAACAAACACACGCTGTACGGTAAAATAAAAATAAACAACGAAAGTGGTTTGGCCAAAAACAAAACCCTACGCTTTGGCTTTGACCAGGAATACGAAAGAGCTTATATCAATTATTTTCGAGTTCTGGATGAAAACAACTCGATTATTGCTGATCTGGACAAAAGTACTAGCTATATCACAACGGATAACGATGGTATTACTGCCGATGAAGACAAACTTATTAATATTCCCGTTCCCTCATTAAGCATAGGCACGATGATTGAATATGCAGTCACTATCCAAGACACGTCCACTAGCAACAAACAAAGCTTGGTTGATAAACTGTTTGTCTCATCGGCAAACAATCAATACAAAGCCATTGTTTTTACAGGAAAAATTGAGGCTATTAAAGCTGAAAAAAGTGATGATGTTGCTTATCATGAAGTTTCCGATTCTGTCGTTTATTGGGATTATCACAACCTGCCAAATTATAGAAAAACTCCTTATCTACCTGACTATCAAACCCTGTTCCCCTGGCTTAAGTTTGCCTCTATTACTGATTCTTGGGTGAAACTTGGGGATGATTATTTGCACGATATTAAAGATAAAATTAATACTAAAAACAGCGACATTCAAAACTTAAACTTCATTCAGGAAACAGACACTCCTTTACAGAAAGCCCAAGCCATCATCGCCTATGTGCAAAAAAATATTACTTACCAAGCTCTGGAGTTTGGTTGGCGAGCCTTTGTTCCGAACCGTTCTGAAGTCACTCTCAACAATCGCTACGGTGACTGCAAAGACCACGCTGTTTTACTGCACGACATGCTCAATGCCAATGGTATTAAGGCACAGCTTGCTTTGATAAACTCCAGTAATGATATTGCACTATCCCTACCAAGTTTTAGTCAATTTGATCATATGATTGTTTATCTTCCTGAAATTAATGAGGGTGTTTTTGTCGATGTCACTGATAAAGACAGCACTTTAAACCTCTCCAACCCTCCAAGCAACTTACAAAACCATCATGCATTGGTTTTGCAATCACAAACTTCAAAGCTTGTCCAAGTCCCAAAAACCAAGGCCTCCAACAATACACTCAAGATAAATCGTCAAGTACATAGCAATGATTCAGTCTATTTTTACACAGAAAAAGTCGATTTAACCGGCCACTTAGCAGCAACATTTCGATCTTATATCAAAAGCATAGCACTGGATGAAATGGAAAGCACTATTCTCTCATGGGTCAACGATTATTATTCTGATCTTACATTGGAAGAGTTTAAATTTCACAATCTTTACGATAACCGCAAAACACTGCATTTGGAGTTTAGATTTTCACAAGAGAAAGAAGATGCAACCGTAAAACTACCTGTGTTTTTTGAGCGCTATGCCATGGCTTTTAGTAAAGCACCAAACAGAAAATGGGACTTTGAGTACAAATATCCTTTTGAAATAAACTCACAAACAACCATAAGAAAAGGCAGCTCACTAAAATTCAAGAAAAATACCGCACAAAATAATACTGCAATCATGAAATGGCAAATTGATGCCACTAAAAAACTTATTCAATTCTCGGGCACTGTTTACTCCAACCATTTGCCTGCAAACGAATACAAGAATTTGGTTCACCAAGGCAGAAAGAGTTATAAAATTCTCGAAAATTTATTGCTTTAAGATGACCAACTCGTTGTTGAGCGAATTTAGCACAAACTGATAACTATCGCTGTTTAAATTATTGCTTAATAGTGTAAAGTGAATGAGCCAATTCCCCTTGAAAATAACACCTTTGCTGGTGTAAGTGAATTCCGTATTTTTTAAACTATTGGTAAAAATAGCCATCGCCCCTTTTCCTTGCTGGATTTCCATTGTCAAAGTTCTCACTTGACCTTCGCGAGAACCTTTGACATACTGACTTCCCAATAACAGCACCATCTCATGTAACTCTTTGTTTGAGAAGCGCTTGGTGTCAGGATAGATGAAATCCATCAATAAAGAAATCTTATTGTAACGACTATTGTCTTTAAACTTTAGATGTAACAACTTGGGGTTTATTGCCCAACCCCAGATAAAGTAAATTCCATTATGTAATATTTCAAATCTAAAAACCAAGGACAACCTAATACAACTGATAGAGGGTCGGCTGTAATTCCTTACAAAACTTCCAAAAGTTTACCTATGTTACTGTTTATAATACATATATTCCCAAATAACATCTTAGGCTAGAGAAATACAATTTTTATTCCATGAAAAACGCCCTGTCTTCCAATAACAGTATGATAAATACTAAAGTATATAAAATCACAAGTGAATTTAATATTATTATTAAGGCTAACATAAGACTTGGCCATTGTTGTAATTCTTCAACTGTTAATCAACCCATTACTCATATTAAACTGAGCTTAAACTAATCATACTAATTAGATAGAAATATTTGAAAATGCTTCTTAATTTATATAGAATTCATTAATGACTGACTGTCGGTCACTTAAAAAAGGTGTTATATGGCAATATTTGTAGATAAAGACAAAAAACGTAAAGACATAGCAATAAAATGTACAAATTTACTTCTTGAAAAAGGGTTAAAAAATTTAAGAATAGCAGAAATAGCCAAAACAGCAGGTATTGGTAAAGGGACTGTTTATGATTATTTTGATAATAAAGAAGCTGTTGTTTTTGAAATCATTAGGAACCTTATGAGAGAGCATCAAAGTGATTTGCTTGCTAGATCAGGTGAGAATACTTCTTGTAAACAAAAGGTTAAATATTTGTTTGATTTCTTTTTATGCAAATATAAAGATTATTCGAAACATCTGGAAGTCTATAAAGAATATATTGCAGCTACATTAGTGAGTAAAAGCCCGGCAATGCACGACTTTAATCAAGAATGTACAGAATTTTTTAAGAAAATCCTTAATGATATTATCAATGAGGGCATTAGTAAAAAGGAAATAATAGCTGACTCTTATAGATTTGTTGACAGTTTTATTGCAACTGAACGGGGATTTATGGTGTTAAGTTGGACAGAAAACAAAAATACTAAAACAGATTTTAATAATTATATAGATTTTTTCTTCACTTTATTAGAGGTAAAAAAATGAAAAGAATGATTTTTATACTAACTATGTTATTCACAGGTCAAACAATTGCCGAAGAAATTTACGCGACTTTTACCGTTCATGCTAGGAAAACAGCAAGTTTGGCTTTTAATTATAGTGGCATCATTAAAGAAATTAATGTCGACATTATGAGTGAAGTAAAAAAAGGTGATGTACTTGCCACACTGATAAGTGATGATTTAATCGCTACTAATAATGCGTCTAAAGTCACTCTAAAATATGCCAAAATAGATTATGAAAGATATAAGGAATTATTAAAGAAAAATTTGATTGATAAAGCCCAACTTGATAAGTATGCAATGGCATATGATGCCATAAAAGCACAAATTGAAATTGAAAAAACCATATATGCTAAAACAATATTACGTTCTCCTTTTGATGGTGTTATCACTAGAAGAATGATTGAACTTGGTGATGTGGTGAGTGGACAAATGATAAAAACTGCATTTAACATACAAAGTATTCACGATAGAATTTTGGTGGTTGAGTTTGATCAAAAATACAGTAATGATGTACTTATAGGTGATAAATTTATTTACAAAGTCGATGGCGATGAAAATCAATATGAAGGTGAAATATTTAGAATCTACCCTGTAGCAAATAGTGAAAATCGAAAAGTTGCCCTGCAAGTGATAGCAAAAGGCTTGAAGGTGGGTTTATTTGGAGAGGGCAAAATTATCACCTCTAATAATAAATTAATAACTAAAGAAGAATAAGGGTTATCATGTATAAATTTGCAATCAATCGACCCATCACAATAATTATGGCAGTAATGGCTTTGATTATTTTTGGCTTAAAATCTTACACTACCATGCCATTGGCCTTATTCCCCAATGTAGATTTTCCTATAGTTACTATTAAAACAATTTATCCTGGAGCTGATGCAAAAACAATAGAATCAAAAATTACCGATAAAATTGAAGAAGCCGTATCAGGAATAAATGGAATTGATAAACTCAACTCAACAAGCTATGAAAGTTTAAGTTATGTAATAGTACAATTTGATTTAGCAAGGGACATTAATGAAGCTGCTAATGATGTCAGAGATAAAATTGGTGGTGTTATCTTACCTAATAGTGCCGAAGCACCATTGGTACAAAAAATCAGTACTGCAGGTGAAGCTATTAGTTTGTTTGTTGTCAGTAAATCTGGTGATATGTCTGCTCTTATGCAAATGGTTGATGAGAAGATCAAACCCAAACTACAACGTATTAAAGATGTTGGTGATGTTGACATAGATGGTTATCAAGAGCGTGAAATTCGAGTGCTTATTGACCCATACAAACTGAATAAATATAATATTTCTGCCACCGAATTACAGAGCAAAATAAGCAGTGAGAACTTCAAGTCCAGTGCTGGTAAAAGTATTAATAATCAACAAGAACTAATTATTAAATTCCATGGTGACTCAAAAACCATTGATTCTTTGGCAAACATTGAAGTAAAAGCTGGTTTGCAGTTAAAAGATGTCGCTACTGTGGTTGATGGACTTAGTGATATTGAAAGCTTCTCATCCTACAACGGTCAAGTTGGAGTTATGTTAAACATCATGAAGATTTCTGGTACCAATGTGATTGGTATTATTAATGAAACCAAACAAATATTGCCAGAACTACAATCTATGGCAGGAGATGATTACCAGCTAACATTAATCAAGGATCAATCTGATAAAATCATTCATAGCGTGAACCAGGTAAAATTTGATCTCATTTTTGGTGCAATTTTAGCCATAGTTATCGTGTTATTATTTTTAAGAAACTTTACCGCTACCATTGTCTCAGCTCTTGCTATCCCTACTTCTATTATTGGTACTTTTGCAATAATTGATTACATGGGTTATGACTTAAATAAATTAACCCTTATTGGTTTAACACTCGCCATAGGCATTTTCATTGATGATGCAATAGTCGTTATTGAGAATATTAGTAAAAAAATGGAAGCAGGTATGGATGCTTTTAAAGCAACGTATGAAGGTGTGCATGAAATTGCCTTTTCATTACTAGCTATATCGGCCATGTTATTGGCAGTTTTTATTCCAGTGGCATTTATGAGTGGGATAGTTGGTAAGTTCTTTAATGCCTTCGCTATGACTGTTGCCTCTGGCATCGTATTGTCTTATTTTATTGCTATTATGCTTATTCCAACCGTTGGTGCTCGCGTACTGAGACATAAAGAAACAAAGTTTCATGCTAAAACCGAACCCATTTTAAAAGCTTTGGATAATGCCTATGTGAAAATTTTAAAACCATTAATTCGTTTTAAATATTTGACTGTGATAATCACTTTCGGCTTGTTGGTTTTATCTAGTAAAATATTCACTAATGTTGGTATGGACTTTGTTCCAACTGAGGATAATAGTGAATTTCAAATCACCGCTAAAGCAGAAGTGGGAACCGCCATTGAAGAAATGAAAAGAAAAATGCTACCAATATTAGAAGCAATTGAATCTGATAAAATGATTGAATATAGTGCTTTGAGTATTGGCTACTCTACAGCCAATGAGTCACATAAAGCATTGATTTATGTAAAGTTAAAAGCTATAAAAGATCGTGCATTAGGACAAGCAGCTATTATTAATAACTATCGTAATGAATTTGCATCATTAAACAACATGGTATTAGCAGTAGAAAAAATTCCTCCAATTAACACAGGAAGTAGTAATGCTCCAGTTCAAATCGTTATCACAGGTGGTAGCTTGGACAAATTAAAAGAGATCTCTGAACAAGTCTCACAAATGTTAGGAAATTTTAATGGAGCTGTTGATATTGATAGTGACTATCAAGATGGAAAGCCTGAAATCACCGTCTCTTTACTCAGACACAATGCCTCAAGATTAGGCATTACTGCCACTCAAGTCGCCACATTACTAAATGCTAATTACTCTAGTGACAGTAAAATCAGTGATTTTGAACAAAAAGGTAGAGAATATGACATCACTCTACGGTTTGATGATCAGAATCGTGCCAACATACAAAATATCAAAAAACTTCAGATTCGAGCAGCCAACGGAGAATTTGTTTTTTTAGATGGACTTATTAAATTTGAACAAAGCAGTTCAATTGCATCAGTCAACAGATTTGACCGTGAACGAAAAGTTATGGTCAGTAGTAACTTATCTGAAGTGCCTTTAGATACAATCGTTCAACAAGTTGATGCCAATATTACAGAAATTTTACCTGATGGATACAATTATACTTTTGCAGGAGATGTAGAGCGTATGCAAGAAACAGCTGTTTCATTCAGTACCGCAGTTGGATTAGCTGTGATATTAATCTACTTGATTTTAGCAGCACTTTATGAATCATTAATCCAACCTTTAATTATTATGGTAACTATGCCTTTAGCATTTACAGGAGTGATTACTGCATTAGGACTTAGTGGCAACAACTTTTCAATTTTTGTTATGATTGGGATAATTTTACTACTAGGAATGGTTGGTAAAAATGCTATTTTGGTAGTAGATTTTGCTAACAGAGCAATAAAGCAAGGGGAGTCCGTGGATAATGCTTTAATTCATGCTGGAGAAAAACGATTAAGACCAATATTAATGACAACTTTTGCCATGGTTGGGGCTATGATGCCACTAGCATTTGGCAGTGGTGTAGGTCATGAATTAAACTCCCCTATGGCTTTATCTGTTATTGGCGGATTAATCAGTTCAACTATCCTAGCATTATTGGTTGTTCCTGCATTCTACAAAATACTCTATCCCGTGGATCGATGGCTAAGAAAGTGGTATGAGGTTGGTAAAATATGAAAATAGGTTTAGCACTAGGTTCAGGGTCATCTAGAGGTTGGTCTCATATTGGCATTATACGAGCATTGAAAAGAATGGGAATTGTTCCTGATATTGTTTGTGGTACATCAATTGGCGCACTTGTAGGTGCTTCTTATGTTTCAAATAAATTGGAACAATTGGAAAATTGGATTAACACATTAACCAAACTTGAAATTGCTAAATTTTATAACCTGAATCCCAGTAATAATGGTCTAGTTAATATTGAACGATTAAAAAAACATATCTATCAATATGTTACAGAAGAAGACTCACTAATAGAAAACACAAAAACTAGATTTGCTACAGTTTCAACAGATTTAGAGACAGGACGAGAAATTTGGCATCAGGATGGTCCAATTATCGATGCTGTTTTATCATCAATCGCATTACCTGGTATATTTGCACCCAATTTGAATAGAAAAAAATGGCTAGTTGATGGAGGGCTTGTGAACCCAGTACCAACTTCAGTATGCAGAGCTTTAGGAGCAGAAGTTGTCATTGCAGTTAACCTAAATAATGATATAGTTGGCAAACATTTCAAATCCGTAGCAACTCAACCAAATAAAAAGAATTATGATAAAACTAAATTTGGCAACTTAATTAACAACTATAAAACGACTCTTTTTCTAGATTCCGATAAGCTTGATAAACCACCCAGTTATTTTGAGACTATTGCAGGAGCAATAAATATATTTCAAGACAGGATAACAAAAAGCAGAATGGTAGGAGATCCACCAGATGTTCTATTGTCTCCAAAGTTATCACAAATATCTTTATTAGATTTTCATAAAGCTAGTGAGGCAATTTCAGAAGGAGAAGCATGCGTAAAAAGAGCTGTTTCAGAATTACAATATTATATTAATGAGAAACTACAGGATCACCCATGATAAGTAATAATAAAAAGACTTTGATAGATTTAATTGAGAACAGCATTCCTATTCATAAGTTTCTTGGTTTAAAAGTGTTAGAGTTACGAGATGGATATGTTAAAGTCAGTGTTCCTTACAGAAAAGAAGTAGTTGGCGATATTAGGCTCAATCGTTGGCATGGTGGTATTATTGCTACAGTTATGGATTCAGTTGGTGGCATCACAGGTTGGACTCATTTTACATCACAGGATGATAAGTTAGCCACCATTGACATTCGTGTCGATTACCTTAAAGCTGCAGATCCTACCACCATTGAAGTTACAGGTGAAATAGTTAGGTTGGGTAACAGGATTTTGGTAACAAAGATGAAAGCATACCAGGATGATATGCTTATATCGGAAGGTAAAGCTGTTTATAGTTTTGTTAGAATGAATAAAGCCGATACACAGATTTAAATATAGTCCCCTATCATTTGAAAAAGATAGTATTGAATCTATTGCCATTAATTAAGTTTTCTAGACTTAATAAAGTGAAGTAAATTGGTTCTGGAAACACCTGTTATTTTTGCAATAGATGATTTAGGTATTTTTTTAGCCAATAAATTTTTTATTTCTTCTTCTCTGCCATCGAGCTTTGAATGTCCAAGTGAACCTTTTGGTCTACCTAATAATTTACCTTTTGCTTTTGCGTTTGCTAAACCTTCTTTGGTGCGTTCAGAAATCAAGTCTCGTTCAACTTCTGCAAATAATGCAAACATGGTTATCATGACCTTGCTTTGTAACGTTTGTTTTCCCTCAAAACGAATTGACTCTTTAATAGCAATAAAAAATATTTTTTTCTTAACCAATTTATCTATTGTTGAAATAACTTGACCTAGACTTCTTCCCAATCGAGATAATTCGCTAACAATAAAACAATCACCTTCTTTTAATTTTTCAATCAAAGAATCTAATTGTTTTTTTTGTTCAAGTCTGCGTGATGAGATCTTAGTCTTTACTAACTCATCAATTTCAATTCGTTGTTTCTGAGCAAAATCTAAAATTGCTAACTTTTGATTGTCTAAATCTTGGTTATTAGTTGAAACACGTAAATATGCAATAGTTTTCATTGTCTGTCTATACAAAGGTAATATATAATTTAATTGTACATATATTGTTTAATTAATCCAGACATTTATATATACATATATAGTACTACTAAAACGGTCATTTTTATAACACAAATTACATGCCCACAAAACATCATACCTTAAAACTATTAAACTCTAAGCAATTGGATGATATATATGGATGTCCAATTTTCAATAATAAAGATAGGCAATATTTTTTCTCAATATCCAAGGAAGAAGAACAGGCAGTTAAAACACATCATACCCTAAAGTCTAAATGTCTTTTCCTAATTCAATTAGGATATTTCAAATGCAAACATCGTTTCTTTTCGCCAAGTGAGTTGGTAAATATACAGGATGACATTGATTATATTATTAATCAGTATTTTCCATATTCGAATAAAAGTATTACAAGCTTGGAAGTCAGTAAACCAACAAGGTTAAAACAACAGAATATTATTATGACGTTGTTTGGATTCAAAAGATTTTCAGGAGAGTTCACCAATGTAGTTGAACAAGAGTTATTCAGGTTAGCAAACATTTACATTAAGTCATCTTATGTTGTCGATCATTTAATAACTTTTCTTGAGAGGCAAAAGATTATTATTCCAGCATATTCAACAATTCAAAATATGATTGGAAAAGCAATTGAGTATGAAAAAAGTAGAGCAGAAAAATTAATTAATTCAAAACTAACTAGGGAAAGCAAAAAACAACTGGATGCACTACTAACAAAGGATCATAAATTCTTACACGAACTAACACTATTAAAACGAGATCCTAAAGACTTTAAATTAAAGGAAATAAAAACAGCAATCAAAAATCGGGATATGATTAAAGAGCTCTACCCCAAATCAAATGATATATCTAAGGATTTCAATTTGTCGTTGAAAAATATTGAATACTATACTGAGTTAGTTAATTACTATAGCGTATATAAATTATCAAGAATGGCTAAATTGACCAGCAGAATGATGATCTTATGTTTTATATTCACTAGGTATCAAACTATCAATGATCATTTGATTAAAGCATATATTTATAAATTAAGAAAATTAGAGAATGATGGCAAATCAAGCGCTAAAGAAGAAATTTATTTACATAAATTGGAGTATCGTAAAAGACTAAAGATGGCAGGAAAATTATTGAATCTTTTTTTAGATGACAATAGTGATGATGAGTTATTTATAAAAGTGAGAAATAAAGCTTTTTCGATACTTAGTAAGAAAGAGCTATCAATTTTAACAAACGATTTAACAAAGAAGATTCCAAGTATAAATAAACTTCAATGGAACCACTTCGATAAGCTCTCAAGAGTTATTAAATTGAATTTAAGACCATTGATAATGGCATTAGATCTAAAGGTAAAATCCTCAGAAAAAGAATTATCAAATGCATTTCAGATTTTTTCTCATGGTTTGAAAAATGGGGAATTATTAGATAAAGATATGCAAACAGATTGGTTAACACCTTCGGCTAGAAAGTATATCGCACCAAAAGGTGTAATTAATGTCAATCGTTATGAATTTCAAATGTTTAGAACATTAAAAAACAAAATTGAATCAGGAGCTGTGTATTTAAATCAATCTAAACTATATAGAAGTTTCGAAGCCGATTTAATTGATAAGGATTATTGGAAAAGCAATAAACTAAACATATTAAAATCATTAAACTCGTTACATCTTTTAAATGTTGACGATGTTTTAAATCCTATTAAAGATGAGTTGAAATCACTTTATCTGGTTACTAATCAAAGAATTGCCCAAGGTGAAAATAAGCATATTAAATTTTCACGTGATAAAGAAAACTGGACTATTAGGCGACAATTAACATGGCCGCTTTGGCGACAACTAACTTGGCCGGTTGGAAATCAAAAAATTTTCTCTATCTTATATTTTTGTGATGTTTCTTTCTATAACTTTCTGTATCTATCTCAAG
>Ga0316206_1000881_pt1 | contig 32574 bp, 42 predicted proteins | sample 6monthpyrite_MG_FD_204942 | JGI IMG/M metagenome (GOLD analysis project Ga0316206, IMG submission 204942) | Microbial mat bacterial communities from mineral coupon in-situ incubated in ocean water Damariscotta River, Maine, United States -... | ecosystem: Environmental > Aquatic > Marine >... | reverse complement strand
ATTCGCTAACCAAGTTGTTCTCATGTAATATTTTTAATTTTTCCACTGCATTTTTAATTTTGGCAGCAACTTTTAATGCTTTTTCTTGGTCTTTCGTTTTGAATATTACTCCAAATTCTTCGCCTCCAAGTCTAAAACAACAATCATCCGCTCTTTGCAACGTTGATTCAATAGCATGTGCAACAGCTTTTAATGCATCATCGCCCATGTGATGTCCATAGGTATCGTTATATTGTTTAAAGTAATCAATATCTATCATCAAGAATGAAATTAACCCATTATCTCTCTTTGCACTGTTAATAATTTTTGGCAGAGTATTATTAAAGTGTCGTCTGTTGAAAATATTGGTTAGAGCATCTGTAATAGCTATTGTTTCTAAAAGTTTTTTACTTGTAATATCATGTCTGATTGCAGTATAGCCCGTCTTAATACCTTGATCATCATAGGTAGGATAAATAGTTATATCAACCCAGTAAAAACTTCCATCTTTCTTAAGGTTTTTAAGTTCACCTTTCCATACAATATTGTTGGTGATACTATGCCACATCTCTTTAAATATATCTTTTGAACTATCAGGATGCCTTACAATACTGTGTGTTTGCCCAATCAGTTCTTCCTTCGTATAGCCTGAGATTTCACAAAATGCTTCTGATGCACTAATAATAACCCCTCTAAGGTTTGTGCTGGATGTAATAACATTGATATTAATCAGGTCAACATACTTTTTAATTCTTTTTTGCGCCTTGTCTAATGAATGCGTTAACTTTTTTGTTTCATCTAAGTCTATTAGAATTTTTTTAAGGATTTTACTAATGACTATATTAACGAATAAGGATAAAAGAAAAACAATGAGACCTATTATGGTGTAATGATAGATTTGCGTTATAAACATACGTGAAAGATACTCTTCGTTTAATTTTAAAATTAAAATCAGATTATTATTAATAGGTGTGTCAAGTTTCATCGAGACAAAATCATCAGTTTTAACAACATCTTGAGAAAGTATAGCGGCAGCGTGTTCCGGGTATTCCTTATACAAATCTAATTTTTTACTTTTATATGCGCTCCAATCCTTTTGAGAATCATAATGTTTTAAGATCTCCCCGCTGCCATTAACTAGAATCATTTCGTAGGTGGAATTTTTAAAAAAAGTATTAAGAAAATCGTTCATCAAGTAGTTGATAATAACAATTCCATTAAAAACACCATTTTTCTCAATGGGTAAGATGGCGCGAAGCGTTGGAGTATACGGCACTTGAACTTTCTGATTCTCATGATTCAGATCTAACTCCGAAAACCAGACCTTGCCCAATGGTTTTTGAAGAGAGTCCTTAAAATAATAACGTCCGGATTTATTTTGGAGTTTATCTTTTGATATGGCGTGTACAGTCTTATCTTTATTTCTATTGACGCGTATTTTTTCGTTGCCGTTGGCATCTATGTAGCGAAGTTGCATAATATGTTGTTGTGTCTTCACTAAGGTTAGAAACAGTTCCTCAACTTGAGTACTATTCTTTTGTGAGTTTAAATAGGCGTTAAAACTTTGTGAATTTTGAATAAAATGAAGAAGTGTATCGGAGTCGTGTATAAAATCTAAAACGCTCGACTCTCGTCTTTGTGCGATATGAATAGAATTATCAAGAGCTATCTTCTTATTTCTGTTTGAGAAAAAGGAAATCTCCACGAATACAAAAGATAAAATTAGTCCTAAGGAAAATATAAAAAATATAATATTGATTTTATAATTTTTTAAATACATACAAATCCATATATGAACAGTTTGAATAAATTATAGCATATTAAATTTAGTGGGAAACAACCGGTCAAATATAGTATTTAAGAAATGTCTTTTTTATCTCAGGGGGACTCGTTTTTAAATACAGGTTATTTATATGAAAACATTGAAACCAATACGTTCAGCGAGGCTTTGTCCAAGGATGGTGATTTCTAACTCTTTATCCTCATTGACAGATAAAAGTTTTTCTTTTGCCATGGCCTTGATGATGTTCTTAAACTCCTGAACGCTTAGGCCAGAGAGTCGGAGTAAGTTCTTTGGCTGGATCATATCTGTTTTTGCCAAGGCATAAAAGATTGCCAGAGATCTAGGATGCGAGAATGCATGGGTATAGGTATTTAGGATGTCAAGTATTTTAATACTGCGAAGTATATCGGTCTCATCCAAGTCATATTGTGCGAGTTCAAATTCTGCTGCGATTTCATTGGTGAGTTTTTCTTCTAAAGAGTAGGTGTTGAGCTTTTGAGTAGGTTCTTCAGGGGTGAGTCTATGTACAGCGCTCAGCCTTGCTTGAAGCTCTTCTTGATAACCCATTATTGTCCAAACATTCGGGAAAAGAAGCCTTTGCCCTGTGCTTTTTTGAGCATGTTAATATAACGCTGCATGGATGCAGCGCCAAGTTCGTAGTCTTTGACTATTTTGTCTTTCTTACCAATGCTCACACAAAAGGGGACGGAATTGATCTCGTACTTTTGAGCCAGTCGCGGGTTTTGTGTGATATTTACCTTAGAGATCACTGCGGTATCTTTAAAATATTCTTCTAGTTGAGGTAAAAGTTGCAGGACCTCTTGACAGGGGCCGCATGAAGGTGAATAAAAGTCTATAAATACTGGGAGATCAGTGTGTTCAATGAATTCACTATAGTTATTATCATTTAATTCGATTATCATGCAGGAATCCTTTGTATAAGTCTAATTAAAAAAGACTAAAAAGCACTTTATAGCGGGGGTTTTAGAAGAAACCTACAGAAAGCACAAGTGGGGTTTCAGCACTTTAGACTTACAATACTGTAAGAGTTTTTAGAGATGCCCATAAGGATATACATATGGAAAATGAACTGCAAAATGCCCAAATGTTTTATACTACTGCCCTGGAGTTCTTAACAAATTACAGCTTTCAAATATTGGGTGCTTTACTTATTTTTATTTTTGGAATCATCGTTTCAAAATATGTATACAGATTTATACTCAGAATAATGCTCAGGTCCAATATCGATGAGACAATAAGTGGTTTTACGGCACATCTGATACGCTTTTTTATTGTCTTGATGATGGCTGTATTGGCCTTGGGGAAATTAGGTATATCCATTGCTCCTTTTATTGCCGCGGTAGGGGCCTTGTCTTTGACAGCGGGTTTGGCGCTTCAAGGAAGTGTTTCAAATTTTGCAGCGGGTATTGTGTTGATTTTAACAAAGCCTTTTAAGATAGGCGATACTCTAAAAGTCCATAATGTTTATGGGCAGGTGGAAGAGATAAAGTTGGCATATACGGTACTTATCAATGAAGATAAAGAGAAGATCACTATCCCAAACAAATATATGATCGGTGATGTCTTGGTTAATTCTCATGAATACCGTCTAGTTGATGGCGTGGTAGGGGTCTCGTATGATAGTGATATTGATGAAGCAGTTAATGTGATAACCCGGGTACTTTCACAAGAGATCAGTTGCAGTTGTGAGGATCAACCCATTGTCGGCATACAGAGCTTTGCTCAAAGTTCTGTAGAAATCGGATATCGATATTGGGTGCCTACAAAGCAGTTTTTTAAACTGCAGTATGAAGTTAATGCTCAGATTTTAAAAGCATTTAAAACACAGAACATAAGTATTGCATTCCCTCAGCGTGAGGTTCGTATACTTCAAGAGGACAGCAAGGAATTAAATGGACAATGAGCATAAGAACAACCCCCTTCACGGGATAACGTTGAAGATGATAATGGAAGCATTAGTTAAACATTACGGCTGGAAGATACTAAGAGAAAAGGTAGAGATACGATGCTTCTGGAATGATCCGTCTGTCAGTTCTAGTTTAAAATTTTTAAGAAAGACACCCTGGGCAAGAAAAAAAGTTGAAGACCTGTACCTGGAGATGCTTAAGTCTAAAAAAGAGATTGATAAAATGAAAGATGTCTTTTTTCCAAAAGATGATAAAAAAGAGTAAGCAACTTTAATAAGGTAGGATAAGTATGGAGACACTTTTTTATTTAGGACTTATCTTTGTTCTGGGTGCGATAAGCAATTGGCTAAGTCCACTGCTTCATATCCCCCGTGTGGTCGGTTACTTGTTGCTTGGGCTTATGATCGGACCTGAACTTCTAGGTCTTATTCCTAGAGAGTTTGTTGAAGGCTCCTATATCATAACAGATCTGGCCCTTTCTATTATTGCTGTCTTGGTAGGTGCTACTCTAAGGATGTCCCGACTCAACGGACGCGCAAAAGAGATCGTCTATATCACTCTTTTTCAATCTATAGCCACCTTTGTTTTTGTTGCTATTGGCTTTTCTTTACTGGGAGGAATGCTGGGCTTCCCTTCAGGACAGGTCGTATTGATGGGGTTTCTATTAGCCGGTATAGCGACGGCAACAGCGCCGGCAACTCCTTTGGCTATCGTTCGTGAACTCAAAGCAGAGGGGCGGTTTACTTCGATATTTTTGGCGATTGTTGCTACGGATGATGCCATTGCTCTTATTATGTTTGCACTTGCCTTGGCTCTTGGAACGACGATGCTGGAAAATGAAGTGTTTGGCTGGTTGAGTGTTTTGGATGCCCTCTTGCTGATCGTTTTGAGTTCTGTACTTGGAATCGTCGCTGCCTTGATTAATACTGTCCTTGAAAAGATGTTGACTCAGCAAAAGGGGATGGAAACAATCGTTACACTGGGATTGATCTTTGTCGTATACAGCCTGAGCGAACATTGGAAGCTTGAGCCCTTACTTAGTGCTATGGTTATGGGAACGGTTATGGTAAATACATCATCGGGCTTTGATATTGTGGAAGAAGAGATTGACCATCATCTTGCCGAGATTATCTTTATGCTGTTTTTTATTCTTTCTGCCATGCATTTACATTTAAGTGCCGTCTTCTCTTTTCCTCTGGCTATTGGACTTTATATACTCCTTCGTTTTTTTGGAAAGGTCGGAGGAAGCTATTTTGGGGCACTTGTTTCTGGAAGTAATGATATTGTGAAAAAGTATATGGGCTTTGCTCTTCTTCCTCAGGCCGGTGTTGCGATTGGGCTGGCCCTATCCTTACAAAAGTATGAGGGCCTGGAAGTCATAGCCCCTATTATCTTAAATCTTATCATCACGACGACTCTTATCCATGAGTTAGTGGGACCTTTTTTAATCAAATATGCATTAAAAAAGAGTGGTGAAACGCGTAAAGACAGCTAGAATGCCTATTTTTCGACAGCCTTTATAAATTTTTGTTACACTGTTAAAAAGTAAAAAGGTTTATGATGGAAGGTCAGGTAGAAGTGCAATTCACCATTCTTTGTGAAAATGATTTTCATAAAAAGATAAGTATGTCAGACTTACTTGCATCGGAAAAAGTGATCAAAGCAATTAAAAGTGCATTCTGTGAGGGTGCGAGAAATCTTGAGATATCTTCAGATATGAAAGATGTCAAGATCAGTATAGAATCCGAAAAAAAAGTTTACACACACATAATCGAGAAAAATGACATACAAGATATCTTGGAATTGACAGAAGAGTTTGCCCGAAACCAAAAGCTTCTAAAAGGTACGTGTACGAGAGTTGAACTGAAAAATTTTAAAACAGTAGAGGGCTAAGACTCTTTAGACTTAGTCTCTGTAGGGATCTTGATGACACGAGGTACACGTTTAGGCGCACTTGAAGTATGGCTTGTCTCTTTTTTATTGCGGTAGTCATTTGAAGATGACTTGTTTTCCCAAGGTTTTTTATTTCCCTGCGGTTTGTCCCATTCTTTTTTACCAAATGATTTCTTTTCTTTTCTGTCTTGATCACTGTCTTTAAGATATTTCGGTTTTCCCGCGTTACGTTTTTCTTCTTCGCTTCTTAGGGTTCCGTCATATTTATGGTTACGTTGAGAATCTTCTTTAGCGTAACGTTCTTTTTTCTCTTTTTCTTTGTTTTTCAGCTCATCTTCATTGCGTTGTTGAGACTGGGTAGGACGGTGTGGTTTAAACTCTTTTGCTGCTACTTTTTTTATTTCAAAACCGGGAACAATTTCTCTTGGAAGGTTCTTCCCCAGAATTGTCTCTATGGGGTAAAGTAGGCTCTCTTCTTTAGCGGTTACTAAAAGCAAAGCCATAGTATTTGTGAAGGCCAAACGCTTCATGTATTCATCAGCGCTGGCCGGAAGGTCAAAACTGATAAGAACATCCCATTTTCTATCCCCCATTTTAGATAGTTCAGCATCATTACTAAGGGTCAAGTTTCTATTTTCAATCTCAGTTGTTGTTGTGTTGGCTTTTGAAAGGACAAGTATTTGCTTGTTTTCATAAAAAGAGATCAGGTGTTTTAGAAGGTTTTCTTTAGTAGAAGCTTCACATGGGTGGACTTTATGGTTGTGGCGTTTGATAGAGCTTAGTGACATTAAGTGTCCTTAGTAAAAATATTAACAATGGAAGAGCTTTGTTTGTAAACGGATTATACAGTAGAGTTGTTGTATAAGTCCTTGGCTTATGTGCAAGTTATACTTATTAGACGTTTTTAAGATTGAAGCAGATGAACTTGATATAATGCGACTAATAAAACACATAAAAAGAATCCTATGATACAGATATCTAACCTCTCAAAAAATTTTGGTGAACAAGAACTATTTTCCAATCTAAGCTTTAAACTAAATTCTGGAAACCGTATCGGTTTAGTGGGCCGAAATGGTAGTGGAAAGTCTACGCTTTTTAAACTGATTCTGGGTGAAGAACATTATGACGAAGGTGATATCAGTATCCCAAAAGGCTACAGAATAGGTGCGCTTAGACAGCATCTTGAATTCTCTGAACCTACCTTAAGAGAGGAAGCTGCCTTGGCTTTAAGTGGAGATGCCCAGTATGATGTGTACAGGGTAGAGAAGATCCTTTTTGGTTTGGGTTTTGTTCAAGCAGATCTGGATAAAGACCCGCTCTCGTTTTCAGGGGGGTATCAGATCCGTATCAACTTGGCCAAACTTTTGGTGACGGAACCGAATCTTCTTCTTTTAGATGAACCGACTAACTACCTTGACATCTTGTCGCTTAGATGGTTGAAATCATTTTTGCGCAGTTTTCAAGGCGAAGTTATTCTTATTACTCACGACAGGGACTTTATGGATGCTATTGCAACGCACACCATGGGAATAGTGCGACGTTCTTTGAGTCTTGTCCCCGGAGATACCCATAAGTTTTATGAGCAGTTGAAGTCTAATGACGAGCTGTACGAGAAACAAAAAATTGCCCAAGATAAGAAACGAAAAGAACTTGAAGAGTTTATAGCAAAAAATAAGGCGCGGGCCTCTACCGCGTCTCTTGCCCAGTCAAAGGTCAAGATCCTTGAAAAGATGGATATGATGGATGACCTGGGTTTTGATGACACGCTGAAGTTCGACTTTAATTTTCAAGACACTCCGGCAAAGGTCTTACTTGATGTTAAAGACCTGAGTTTTGGTTATACCCCGGAGAAGATCCTTTTTAAAGATATCTCTTTTACCCTTGCAAAAGGTGAATGCCTGGCCATTATAGGGAAAAACGGTACAGGTAAGTCAACCCTGTTAAATACGATTGCAGGCGAGTTAAAACAGCTTAGCGGTACAGTGAACTCGCACCCCAGCATGTCTTTTGGTCATTTTGGCCAGACAAATATTTCCAGGCTTCATCCAACCAACACGGTGATGGATGAGATCTATGCAGCGAATCCCAAGCTTTCTGCTTCAAATGTCAGAAGTATCTGTGGGGGAATGATGTTTTCGGGAAGCGCTGCAGATAAAAAGGTCTCTTTGCTCTCGGGGGGAGAAAAGAGCAGGGTGATGTTAGGCCGGATCTTGGCGCATCCGGCAAACCTGCTGTTTCTGGATGAACCGACGCATCACTTAGATATGGATTCGATCGAAGCGCTTACGAAGGCGATCAAAGCTTTTAAGGGGTCGAGTATCATTGTATCTCACTCTGAAGAATTGTTGCGTCGTGTTGCAGACCGACTTATTATTTTTGCCAAAGACAAGGCGGAGTATTTTGACGGTGGATATGACCTTTTCTTGGAGAAGATAGGCTGGGACGAGGAAGAAGAAGTCACTAAGGCCAAGACTGCACCCAAGGTTAACAAAAAAGAGAATAAAAAGCTTAGAGCCGGCTTGATACAAGAACGTAGTAAACTGACCTCGCCACTAAAAAAAGAGGTAGAAAAGCTGGAAGCATTTATTATGGAAACCGAGGAACGTATTACGCTTCATCATGAAGAACTCATTCAGGCATCCAATGCGAGTGACAGTTCCAAGGTAATGGAACTGTCCAAGCTGGTTTCGCAGGAAGAGGCTGAGGTTGAAGAGAAGTTTGGGCGTTTGGAAGTCGTACAAAATGAACTGGATGAGATCACACAGAAATACGAAGAGAAACTGGCGGAACTCACAGAATAATTTAAATGCAGACCCTTTAAGCTCTTATCTTTATTCAAAGGTCTTAATTATTCTCACCCTTTTTTTTATAAGCACTTGGCTATACTTTCGCTATTCTATCCGTAGTGGGTAGCGCATACCCTAAAGGAACAACTCTATGCCTGAAGAAACTGACAAACAAGCAAGCCCCAAAATATATAATGATCCCATTAGCGTCGCCAAACGTGCTAATCAAAAGGTTTATTTGTGTTCACAAGGCGATAAAAACTCGATGCTTGAAAAGATCATCAGGTCTATAGACAAAAAGCAGGCGATTGTCGTTATTAAGACAAAACGCGGGGCAGATGCCTTAAGCAGCTATCTTCAAACACGAGATATTGATGCGATTTCTATTCATTCAAACAAGGGAAAAGAGGCGTGTGCAGCAGGTGCAAAAGCCTTTAATGAAGGTGAGGTTGATATCCTTATCACGACGGATATGATACTTCAATCCCTTGGGTTGACTAATGTCGAGTGTATGCTGGGATATGATCTTCCAAGTGAACCTGAACATTATCTCAGTCGTATCGCTTGCATGAAGGATACGGCTGAATCTATCTCTTTAGTAAGCGAGCAAGAAGAGACACTTGTGTTCCTTATCGAGCGCATGATGCGACAGGAGATACCGGTTGAAGAGCTTGAAGGCTTTGTACCGACACCTGTAGCTGAAGAAGTACCGCCTTTAAGCAGAAATCCCAAGAAAAAACCCCGCCACCGCAAACAAAAGTCAAAGAGTGAGAAAAAATCAAGTCTAAATAAAGACGCTCAGGCCTAATGAAGCAGATCAGCAATAATGTTTTTTGTGAAGACTTTATCTTAGACATCGATCTTGCTACACGGCTTATGCCCAATGCGTATTTTGATTACCCCTACCTTTTAATTGAAAATTTTTTGCCCACGCCTGTATGTGAAGCAATCACGGCTTATACTATTGAAGCCACCGAGGCAGAAACCGCGAAAGTAAAAAGTAGGCGTTTGCATTCAATAGTCGATCCCAGCGTGGATGAGTCCATTCGAAAAACTGTGATATACACACTTCCGCAAACCTTACTTGTAGAGTACGATAAAAGCTTTAAAAAACATCAACAAGAGATTGAAGATTATTTTAGAATTGCGTTAACATTGGCTACTACGGTACAGGTCCTTGAATATACCAAGGGGGATTTTTATGCTAAACATGCGGATGATTCAAATGAGCTTGTTGATAAAGCCGGAGATACGGTAGGTTTTGTGCAAGTTGCTCCACAGCGTAAACTGAGCACAGTGTTGTTTGCGAGTTCTCATTCAAGTGAAGGTACAGATGGTGTGAGTTTTGAAGGGGGAGAATTAGTTTTTAATTACCTCCTGGATGCCGCAGGCGAGTCTATAAAAATTTTCCCGAAAGCAGGCGATATGATCGTCTTTCCAAGCAATCCGATCTATTCTCATGAAGTCATGCCTGTGACACAAGGGTACAGATTAAGTCTTGTGCAGTGGCATAATGGGATTGTTGCCTAGAAGATCGAAAACCCTGTCTTCGTTGTGAAAAGTTCCAGTGCTTTGGTTCCGACCAAGGAGTTTCCCTGCTCGTTAAGCGCCGGTGAAAAGACGGCGACACTCATCTTTCCCGGAACAATAGCGATAATTCCCCCACCCACACCACTTTTCCCCGGAAGTCCTACGCTAAAGGCAAAATCACCCGAGGCATCATAATGGCCGCAGGTTAGCATAAGGGCATTGATACGTTTGGTTTGCGGGGAGGTAATGAAGGTTTTATGGGTGAGGGGATCGGTTCCGTTATTGCTCAGATAAAGGGCTGAGCGCGAGAGTTCTTTGACATTCATCTTTATGGAACAGTGTTTAAAATAGGTTTGCAGAACATCTGTCACCTCACTGTCTATGTTACCAAAGCTTTTCATGAGGTTGGTCAGCGCCGCGTTACGAAAACGGTGCTCCATCTCAGAACTTGCGACCTCTTCGTCTATGGAGATGGTGTCATTGTTGCTGATCTCACGTATGAAGCCAAGAATAGAGTCAAAGGCCTTACCTGCTTTTTTATAGTGTGAGATCAGACTATCACTCACGACAAGCGCTCCGGCATTAATGAAGGGATTTCGTGGGATTCCCGCTTCATACTCCAACTGAACGAGAGAATTAAAAGGGTTTCCTGAAGGCTCTCTCCATACTTTTTTATACAGATCTTTTCCATAAAAATGAAGTGCAAGAGTAAAGGTGAAAACCTTAGAGATACTTTGAATAGAAAAAGGGGTCTGATCACATCCCACACTGTACACATTTCCGTCATGGCAGGTGATCGCCATCGCAAACTGCATCGGGTCAACCTTACCCAAAGCAGGGATATAATCAGCCACCTTGCCTTGGCCAAGCAGAGGCTGTATCTCTTCTTCTATCTCATCTAGTATTTTTTGCAGGTTCATTACTGTCCTTGATTTCTGTCCAATACGTTTATGCTTTGGTAGGTATTATTCATGAAGGAGTTGAATAAAAGTCTTTGTTATTTTAGGGTCAAAATGATGTGTCATCTCTTTGTGTATAAGCATAATGGCATCAAAACTACCGTATTTACGACGATATGTTTTTTCGGTTGTTAAGGCATCAAAAACATCACATATGCCAATGATCTGAGCAAAGAGAGGTATTTCATCACCCTTTAAACCTTCAGGGTATCCTGAACCGTCACGGTTTTCATGATGATATAAAATAGCATCAAGCACGCGTTTGATTCTGATCATATTTTTCGATGCGATTTCGACACTAAGTCTTGAATGTTCTTGTATTTTTTCAAATTCGGACTCATCCAGTTTTCCATTTTTTTCTATAATGGATTCATCTATGCCCACTTTTCCTATATCATGCAGTAATGCTGCCAGTGCAAGCTGCTGCAAATCTGTGCGCTGTAAATCTAAATTGCGTCCTAAAAATATTGATAAGATAAAAACATTCACACTATGGGATTCGACTCTATACACTGGAGGCATAGCTTGGATAAAGCTTGTTAAGAGATCCTTTGATTTTACCGCAAGTTGTAAACCTATATCGACTAAGACCGTTAAGGCGTCAATGGGCAACTCTTTGTCTTTGCCATGAAAGAAGAGACTCATTAAACTGCAGGCATCTTTATACAACAAACGTAATCTGTCCCTATCACTTTCAAGTGTTTGCATCTCAAGAGGCAGGGCTTTGATCTTGCTGGTGATCTGATCTAAGTCCAAAGCTATTTCTACATCTGTAAGATCCTTATTTACAGTACTGCTACTGGTTTTCGGCTCTGCTTCGATTCCTTTAGGCATGTCGGACTCTTTTTTTAATTAATGAAGATTGATTTGTTTTGACCAAACTTTGACTTAGTATAACATGTATTAAGTCAGAAACTACAAATAAGTTGCTACTTTATTTTGTAAATAATGTGCTACCCCATCATCATCATTGCTATGTTCTAGGATGATATTAGCCACGGCTTTTGCTTCATCCAGAGCGTTTGAGACCGCGACTGAGGTTCCTGCGAGTCTAAACATACCAATATCATTAATGCTGTCACCAAAAACGGTGATGTCTTCAAGGGGTCTGTTCAGGTGTTCACTGAGTTTTTGAAGCCCATGGCCCTTGTCCCCAAGTGGATGCAAGATGGTTAGAAAATAACCCTCTGTATAGTTCTCAGGAGAGAGTTTAAACTCAAACACGTGTGCAAACATTGCTTTTAAATGTTCGCTCAGAGGCTTCATCTGCTCATACGAACCCATGTAGACAATCTTAAAGGTCTGCTTGCTCGCATGAAGTCTCTTGAACTGTTTAAGTCGAGGATCATCTTTGAAGTTTTTTAGCAGCTCTTTTTGAATGTGGGTCTGTTGCAGGGGGAAGTCAAAAGTTTCATTAAGATCTTTATCTTTGAGTCCAATAACAAAAGGATGCAGGTCAGAAAACTTAATGGCCTCGTTTATGAGTTCATTGGCACTGTCGTAGTCTAAAAACTTGGTGTCAATGATCTTTTTCTCAGACGAGACGATCAATGAGCCATCAAGTAAGATGAGGGGTGCATTTAGCGTGAAGCCGCCAAGCAAAGTAGAAGCAGAATAAAAACTTCGCGCAGTGGCAATAGAAACAAAAGCGTTATCAGCTTTTTGATTCCATACGTCTTTTGTGAAATCACTTATACTTAAATCACTTCGTAAAAGGGTGTGGTCGAGGTCGGTTATATATACTTTTTTCATAGAATGACATTATAGCAGGCCTTGTCATGTATAGAAGAGCCTAAAAGTTATTTTAAAAAACAGACCAAATGGTTTCTGTAATGTTAAATCCAAGTTAGTTAGCTTATAATAGTCATCTCAAAAGGAATATAATGAAAACTTTGGTAGTTTTATTAACAATGTTCAGCTTTATGTATGCGGCGCAGATAGATGAGTTTGCCTCTGAGGTTAATTACCTAAGAGATTACAAGACAGCGGTGAAAACGGCTAAAGAACAAAACAAGATGGTAATGTTGGTGGTCGTTGGAGACTACTGTCCATGGTGTAAAAAGTTTGAGCGAAAGACATTAAAGTCTTCAGAAGTGATGGCAAAGGTCAGTAAAGACTTTATTCCTCTTGTAATAGATAAGTTCAAGGATAAGGGAGCTTACCCTGAAAGTTTTTATCCTCCTCTTATTCCAGCTGTTTTCTTTATTGATCCGCAAAGTGAGAAGCCGCTTTTGGACACGGTTGCATATATGAAAAAAGCAGAATTTATGGATAATATCAACGAGGCTGAGAAGCTTTTTAACAAAGGCAGTAAATAGTGAAAAAGTTATTCTTAATACTTTTATTGACGAGTTCTCTTTTTTCTGCCTCTTTGTACACCCTTGATAATGTACATTCTCTTAATCTTTATTTTGCAAGTGAGGCAGATTTTCTCAGTAAGGATAAGAAAGACATACTCAAGAAGATGATCACAAAGAAACTCGAAGAAGCGGGTTTTGTCTTTGGTAAGACTGATGCTACTATCTTTGTTGTGAAGGTAGATGCTATTGAGATAGAAGACTCTACTGCCATACATCTGGAAGTCGGTTTGGGTGAAGAAGTGATGACGCGACGTAAAGACAAAATTCAGACCTTTGCCTACACGTACTTAGACAGTAGGTTTATTGAGGGTTACGATCCGTATGAAGATACACAAGACGCCTTGATGCTCTTGGTCAATGACTTTATTGATGCGCATAAGGATGATAATGAGTAAGATGTAGTTATTTATGCATCTTACTTACTCTTCTCCTTGGATACACTGTCGTCGATCCTGATCTTCGAGTCTTTATTGGTTGTTTTATAAATAAAACTAAAGACTTCGGCTACGGCTTTATACAGATTTTCAGGCACTTCCTTGTCCAGTTCCACCTTACTTAATAGCTCTACAAGGTCTTCATCTTTGCGAATGGGAAGATTGTTTTCTTTGGCGATTTCAATGATTTTTTGTGCACTAAGGCCCTTTCCTTTTGCAATGACTCGTGGTGCAGTTGATTTGGCTCTGTCGTATTTGAGTGCAGCGGCTTTTTGGACTTTATCTTTCACCCTTTTGCCTCAAAACCAAGTTCATTTAATTTTTCCTGACTTTCATAAGGGTTGAGCTGTTTTTGCGTCTCATCCAAGTCATGCAGATGAATGTTCCTTGGCATGACATTGACACCTACGAGAGCAGAGCGCAAGTCTTTCATATTCTCTTTAAAGAGCGCCTTTAATTCCTTCTTCTGTGTGTAGATAGTGATGTTGAGTTGATTGTCTTCAAAGAGCTGCATCATCATATTGAGTTTGCCGTATTCACTTAACTCAAGGTCTATCTCGCAATAACATGACCCATCTTTACTCTTTTTAAAGGAGAGGCTTCCATCCTCAAGCTGTTCCCACGCATAGGGGATATAAAGATAAGAAGCATTTGAAAGATGCGAAACAAGCTGAAAATAGTCTATTTGCACAAGCAGTTTGTCAACGGCTTTTAAGACCTCAGTATTTCCTGTGCCTGAGAGCTCTTTTTCTAATCCAAGAAGTAAGGCTTTGACATCTTTTTGAAGACTTTCTTGTAATAGATTATTATTGAGTAGATGTGCGGGTTTGGCAAAGAGCTCTATTTTACTAAGCGTCTCCTGCATAGACTTGGAAAAGATGATATCACCCTTGGAGACCTCTTTATGAAAATCATTAAGCCAGGTTTTTATATCTTGCGGGATTTTTTGCTGTTCAAAGTTGATCAGAGGTTGTTTGAGTGAACTGAGTATTTTTTCAAGTATCTGCATTATAGAATCAGCCTTCGTTGCAGAGAGGGTACTTGAAAAATTGGTGACAAAATTCTTAAACTCATCTGCGGACAAGGACTCAAGGTCTTGAACTTGCATCTGAGAGATAAGTTTTAGTTTTTCAATATTTGTATTTAGATCTTTTAGTTCGGATTGTGTCAAGTTTTTTACTTCTATTGTCTCTAACTCTTTTAGCATAGACTTCATTAGAGCCTGTGTTTGATTCTTTTGCTCTATACCCTTTAGTTTGTTCGATATGTTGTCTAGACCGGTAAGTAAAAGTTTGGTGCTGTCTTGGGTGCTGACACGTAATTCAGAAGAGAGCTCGCCGATGAGGTCTTTGAGCTGGCTTAAGGAGATGTTTTCTGTTTTAGTTGTGGCAGTCTGTTGGAACTTTTCCAGACTCTCAACAAATTTTTCAACATTTTTAGCATGAATGGGGTCAGTAAACCTTTGTATATCTTTGAGTTGTGTAAGAATCTTGTCTAGATCGATCTTAAGTGCACTAAGTGAAGTGACATCGGCAGTCTTGCTAAAGACACTGGTGTTTTGTAAAAGATTGCTAATATCTTTGATAAGTCCTTTAGCTAAAGGAAGCTCACTTTGAGAGAGTTTCGTCTGTAACGCCTCTAAGGAAACCCGAAGTTCTTGCTTAGGATTGATCTCCTGGGACAGTTTTGACTCTAAAAAGACACCAGAGTTTTTTATAAACTCCTTTAATCCACTGCTATCCTTGTCTGTAAAGTTTAGTAATGCAGATGCAAGCGCCTTAGTCGTCTTATCAAGCTTGTCATGTGAAGCCTTGTCGTCTTGTTTGAGTAATGTTTCTTGTAAAAGTTGGACTAAGGTCTTCATATCTTTAGAAAAATTGCCAAGCTCTTTGAAAAATGCGGAGTTTTTTAAGATGTCTAAAATAATTGTATTAGACTTACTGACATCAAGTGTGTCACGCATCAAGCTATTTATTAGAGACTTGATGTCCTTAGCCTGACTTAGTTTTTCTAACTGCTCGGGAGAGGCTTTTGCAAGGGTTTCTATAATGGCCCTGTTGGATTTTGGAAATAATAATGCAAGCTGTTGTTGCGCACTGAGTTCTACCATAGGACTAAATCGTCAGAAACGCAGTGGACTTTAGAGAAACGTAGTGTACTTTAGCGAAACATAGTGTACGTTAGACAAGTGAAATAGGCTTTGCAGAAGTTTCAATACACCACTATAGTACATTTAGTCTTCCTTATTGAGTTCAGCCTCGTCCAATACCAAATGAAATCCAGCGACTTCTCTGCTTCCCCATGCTTCGTGCATGATATTACCGTCTTCATCTAAAAAATAATGTCGCGGGACACCTTTGAGTTTAAACTTAGACGGTATCTTATGTTGGTCTCGTGACATGTATAGCAGTACATAGTCCTTTTTTACTCTGTTCATAAGTTCTTTATCTGAAAGGGTCTCTTTCTTGAACATGGCACAGAACTTACATTTATCTGCACCTATGAAAAGGTAGACATATTTATGCTCTTTTTTTGCCTGAGCCAATGCCTTCTCGTAGTTATGTTCCCAATTTAGTTCAATGGCGTACAGAGGGGAGATAAAAGCCAACATGACTAGAAGTGACTTAATGCTAATAGATAACTTGATCATTTGATAGTTTGCCTTAGAGAGACATCTGTGATTTTATAGATGCTCTTATTATAATTATAATATTTTACTAGAATTCTACTGATGAATTTCCTAATTAGATACCTTACTTTAACTTTTTATAGTGGAGTAAAAGTGAAGTAGTGGTCTGTACTTAGAAAGAGGTGTGAAATTAAATGAAGGACATCCTCAAAAAGAGGATGATGGTGTGTTTACGCTAGTACAAAATAAGTCAGTCCAAATGCCACTGCTGATGCACCCATGAAAACAGACCCGTACATAAATGAAGAAATGAGTTTGATGACAGGTTGGTAAGTCCATTTTACGAGTAAGATAAGGGCTGAACCTAAGATAGAAGGAATAAAAGTATAGGCAAGTACTTCAAGCAGTCCAAAGTCTTGCGGTAGATAGATCATATTTGCAATAAGTAAGTCAAAAGCCAGAAGGACTACAAAATAGATGGCAATATAACGTACAGTGCTGAATTGCTCAAAACATTTAGAGACTTCGACTTCTTCCGTTACTAGACATTTCATGTCTGAAAAGTTTGCGTCTTTAAGTGACTTTTCCTCACAAATGAAAAAAACCAAAAGACTAAATAAAAGTCCTCCACCTATCAATAACATTATTGTTCCCATGAGTAGATCCTTGATGTGATTTTAATAACAAATTATTATATCATAAGAACTTTCAAATATTATTTCTTATTATATATTTATTTAAGTGTTGAAATTAATAAAAACTTTCAAAGAAGAGCTGATTGCATGAAAATAAAATTTATCCTATACTGTCTGGAATGAAAATAAGGATTTGAAATGTGTTGTCAGGTAAAAGTAAAGTGTAAAAACTGCGGTGCAAAATTTGAAGCAACTATTTTAAAGGAAAAGATGTATGGTAAAGGTCTGTGCGGCCGATGTAAGAAAGATTAATATGGGGCGTATGATAAGTATAAGTCTAATCTTTCTAATTGCTTTGAGTGCGTGCACGCACAAACGTGCAGCAGCGAGTATTAACAGCAATGGAAGAGGCGGAGCGGTAATGAAGGGTAATATTTTAAGTTTTTAAAGCGGAACAGATGATGATAAGGAGCTTTGAATAATGCGTGATTGTACAATCGTTGCTGTCGGAATCGCAATTATTGATAAAGACAATAAGGTACTCATAGCAAAAAGATTACCGGATAAGCCTATGCCAGACAAATGGGAATTTCCCGGCGGTAAACTTGAAGTTGGTGAAAGTCTTCAAGAGTGTGGGAAGCGAGAGATAAAAGAAGAGTTGGAGCTGGATATTACTATTGATAACTATATAGGTTTTGAAAATATAAAGTATGATCAAAAGGACTTCTGTCTACACCTATACACAGCCCACCTGTCAGATGAAAACCAAAATTTGAAACTCAATGTGCACTCACAAGTGCAATGGGTAGACCTTGAGGAGTTTGAAAACTATGACTTTCCTGCTAAAACGTTACCCTTTATAGAAGATTTGAAAAAGGCTGTTAGACAGAGATAATGAAAGATGGTTAATACTATATATTCATGTATAATGTAATAATAAACATCCCTTGAGGAGGGTATAAATGCAATTACTGATTGTTGTTGTCGCAGCTATTTTGGGTTTGGTTTACGGTAATTATACTGATGGCTTTATTTTTAGTTCAAAGATCTGTTTATTTGCAGGGTTGACTTTGATAATGCCCAGTCTTTTTAATGTTAAACTTTACGATTTCAAACTGATATTTCAGTACAAAACGGTTATTGCAAAAAGTTTATTGGCTAATTATCTTCTTCTTCCTGTAGTGGCTTTAGCCATTGGTCTGTTGAGTAATAACTTTGGCATAGCGGCCGGACTTTTTTTGCTTTCTGTACTGAGCGGAGGAGGGATGGTTATGCATTGGATCAAAAAGTCTGAAGCAGACACATCCATTGGGTTTATTTTACTCTTTATAAACCTTATTTTTATTTCCCTGTCATTATTGATGTTACACATTTTTGGTATGCATGCGGCGGGATATTTCGGCGAATCCTATAGTGATGAGGTAAATGTAAGTAATTTTGCTCGGGCTGTGATCATTTTACTGATAGTTGTTCCTTTTATTGCCAGTAGGGTCATCTTGTATATCAAACCTCTTCAACACTTCATTGAGAAAAAACGCCCTTATATAAGCAACATCAGTATATTTATTATTGTCTTTTATCTTTTTGGTCTTCAAAATTCTCAACTGCTTTTTGAACTCTACGATTTTGAACCGGAGCTGATTTATATATCTGCAATTGCAGTGTTGGCATTTTATTTTGCTGGTTATCTTGTCTCAAAACTGCTTTTTGATCTTAATTCACCACAAGAGAAAGCTGCATTTTGGCATAGTATTACTCGGTATATTACCTTGGCACTGGTTATATCAACGTTTTCAAGCAATACCTTTGGTATATCAATCATCTTGCCCCTTATGATGGCCTATATCGTTCAAATACCTCTTGCCAGTTATATAGATAAAACAATGCTCACACAAGAAGTTTAATCCGTATAAAACTTTCTTACCTTGTAAGACTTTAGCATTGTTAACATTGCACAGGCTTTAGCTTATCTATGTGCACATTTTGTTATAATTGCGTTTATATAACTACAAGGCCGCCTTTTGCAAAACCTCTCAAGTACCACACAAAAATTCATACTTAAGCTCTTTCCTGAGATCATGATCAAAGGAAGTTCTGCAAAACGGCAGATGGTAGGGCAGCTATATGTGAATTTGCTGAATATTTTAGAAAAAATAGACACTGATATTAAGGTTAGAAAGTTTTCTGACAAGATCGAAGTGGTTTCACCTATAAGTGTACTGCCTGAAGTAAGACAGGCGCTTTTAAATACTTCAGGAATTGAGCAGATACTTGAAGCGTTGCAGTTCGATGATATGGACACTTTAGATAAGATAAAAGCCACAGTAGGTGAACTTGTGGCTGATAGCCTGGAAGGCAAAACCTTTGTAGTGAGGGTGAAACGAACGGGAACACACGACTATACATCCCCTGAAATAGCGCAAACAGTGGGTGGGTATTTACTGGCACACTCACAGGCAAAAGGGGTTGACCTTCATAAGGCGGAAGTTACCATCAGTTTAGAGCTTGTGCATCATCAACTCAATATAATTTCGGCTAAATACAAGGGACTGAGCGGTTTTCCTATCGGTACACAGGGAGACATTCTTTCTTTGATGTCAGGTGGATTTGACTCGACAGTAGCCTCGTACCTTACAATGAAACGGGGAATTAAGACACACTTTGTATTTTTTAATCTTGGCGGTATGGCCCATGAGATCGGGGTGAAACAAGTCGCATTGTATCTTTGGTCAAAGTTTGGCTCGTCACATAGGGTAAAATTCATCTCTGTACCCTTTGATGATGTTATCACAGAGATCTTTCGCTCCACCGCCCCAACATATATGGGAGTGACGCTGAAACGGCTTATGCTTATGGCATCAGAAAAGATAGCCAATGAGCTCGAGATAGATGCTCTTCTTACCGGCGAGAGTGTAGCGCAGGTTTCGAGTCAAACCCTGCGTAATCTCGCACTGATCGATCAAGTCTGTAATAAACTCATCTTGCGTCCGCTGGCAACGATGAATAAACCCGATATTATTGCCATAGCCGATAAGATAGGAACACGTCATTTTGCAGAAAATATGCCGGAGTATTGCGGTGTTATTTCTCAAAATCCTATCACCCACGGTTCTTTTAAACGTATGGAAAAAGAAGCAAAGCATTTTGATTATGAGGTCTTAAATAAGGCGGTTGAAGATGCACAACATATTTATGTAGATGAGGTGATAGATGATATAACAAACCTTGCAGCTATAGAAGTGATACGTGATCTGGACTCGGATGACTTTGTTGTGATTGATATTCGTCCGGAAGATGACTGTATCCAAACTTCTTGTGAAAGTATAAAAATACCTTTTCACAAATTAAAAACCGAGTTTCCAAAACTCCCCAAAGACAAAAAGTATCTGCTCTATTGCGAAAAAGGTATCATGAGTCAATTGCATGCACAATACTTGCGAGATGCCAAAATCTGTGAAAATGTTAAGGTCTATAGACCTGAATAAGGCTAGATAGAATGAAGGTACGTAAAAAAGGATCCGTATATGAAAAAGATGTTACTGATGTTATTTATTACAGCTTCAGCGCTGTTCGCAACAACAGGAAAGACTGTTTTTGAGAAGTACTGTCTCTCATGCCACCTTGAAAAATCGCGTGTAGATGAAGATAAAGCTGTACTGAAGGCACCACCGATGAACAGAGTCTCTCAGCGCTTGAAAATGAATACTACCTCTAAGCAAGAATTTATTTCTTTTGTCAAGGATTACATCCAAAACCCTTCGCGTGAAAAAGGGTTCTGCCGTCCAAGAGCGTATGAGCGTTTTGGAACTATGCCTCCTATTGGCAAAGCAATGAGCCAAGAAGAACGCCAGTTGGTTGCGGTATGGCTTTACAGACATTTTAGAGCATCCTCCGGTAGGAACTGTGCAAATGCAGACCAAAAGCCAAAGAAAAGCGGTGGCCAATAAAAAATGTCGGCAGTACGAATCATTGATAACCTAGACTGTTTTGCTGAGGAATTCAAAGGTGTTACGCTGCATGGAAAAAAGATCATAAAAGCGGAGTTTGAATCCTGTACCTTTGTGTCTTGTGATTTTAGTGAAACTTTTTTTTCCTCTTGCAGGTTTGATGAATGTCATTTTGAAAACTGCAACCTGAGCTTAATAAAACTAACCGACAGTAAGCTGAGTGATGTTACTTTTGACGCATGTAAAATGATTGGGATAGATTGGACGATGGCTGACTGGAAAAGTCTACTTAGTGCTGAACCTATACGATTTAAAGAGTGCATCCTTAATGATAGTAACTTTTTCGGCTTGAACTTAGAAGGTCTTGTTATAAAAGAGTGTCGTGCAAAAGAGGTAGATTTTCAAAATGCTTCACTTCAAAAGGCCAATTTTACAGGAACAGATTTCAAAGGCGCTTTATTCCAAAACACCCACTTGGAAGAGGCAAATTTTACCGAAGCACAAAATACTCATATGGACATAACAAAGAATTATCTAAAGGGAGCAATCTTTAGTCGATACGAGGCATTATATCTACTGGAAACGATAGGCATAGTCCTGGTGGATTAGAGAATAGACTCACAGGTTTTACTCTTTAAAAAGTTTTAGATGGCTTGTTGATGTTAAAAGTTCCAAATAATTCCGGCTAAACCTTCTATCCCTCGGTTAGCGACTCCGTCTGTTGAAATCCTTGTTTGCGTTGGCGTAGTGTATGTTTTATCTAAGATGTTTTTTCCCTGTAAAAATAGGTTCAAGGTAGGATAAAGTTGATAAGATATTTTTGTATCAACCAGCCAATATGATGCGAGTGTAAATTGATTGCGATCATCATCCACTGCATAGGCTCGACTACCATTATAAACACCACTGAGATTAATATTTAGTTTTTCATAATGATAATTTCCAATGAGGGAAAGTAACTGACTGCTTTCTTGATAGGATAAAGAAGGAAGTTCAGTAAAATGTGTATAAGTGCCTCTGAACATCCATTCACTTGAAGGCTTATATTGCAATTCTAATTCAAAACCTTTGACAGGGTCTTGATCCATATTTTCAAATATAGACCCTTGTTTACTGAGATTTTGAATTTCGATAATAGCGTTGTCATAATGGTTTTCAAAATATCCAAGTGACCATATAGCTGTTTGTTCGAAACTTCCCATCCAAATTAGATCAATATTTTGAATGTTCTCTGATGCTAAATTTGGATTACCTGTACGAAAAGGATTGTTTACAAGATAAAGCTCATTTGTGGTTGGTGCTCGAAAAGATTTTGCGTAAATGGCTTTTAGTGTCTGGGTGTTATTAATCTGATACACGGCTGCTGTTTTGTAGCTTAGTTGTGTATCTAAGCCTTTATAATCATCATACCTTGCCCCAAGTGTTAGCGATAAGTCTTCTAAAATTTTTGCTTGATATTGTGCATAAAAAGCAAAAATCTCTTGGGTATCGGCTTTTTCAATTTCTGTTGGAATATCCATGTTTTGGCTGGAACTTATTGGAAAAGCTTCTTGAGCGTATGCGGCAAGATCGAAGTTGGAAGAAGCATAGAGCGTAGGAGAAATTATTCTTCGATATTCTGCTCCAAATTGCACAGAATTATCTGCATTTATCGTATAATCATTGTCAATTATTCCACGGTATTCACTAGAATCGAGTCTAGTGTTAGCAAGCCCTGCCTGAGTGCTGCTTGGAGAACTAACGGGTGCTAATGCTCCCTGGGCTGACAACTGTGTTGAAATATCGGTGTTGTATTGTGAATATTGAAGAATTACTGTAGACTTTAGTGCACCAAAAACTTCCGAATATTCAAGAGCAAAGATGTCATTGGTGATTTCTGATGAGTTGATATTATTAGAAATATTTCCTAAAGTATAAAAATCTTCAACATTCGTGGTGGATCTTAAATAACTAAACGTCGTATTTTTATAGTTAACGCTTGAATAGATATTGGCTATATCATAAGGATCATCTGTTTGAACTTGTGAATAAGGAACTGTCCTATCGAAAGTATCATTACGGGTATAGTTTTCACCACTTGAATGATCATAACTACTTAGTAAGTCTAGATGTAAAGCTTCTTCATTGTACGTACCTAATAGCACACCTTTAAATCGATCATAACTTCCACCAGCAAGTTCAAGTGCGTTTGTTTTTTTAACGGTAATAATATTCACGATACCTTGCATGGCATTAGATCCATAAAGTGCGGAGCCTCCTCCCCGAATAAACTCTACTCTTTCTATCCACTCTAAAGGAAACTTCGGAATAACAGACACAGCACCACCTTTACGTCCGTCATTAAGTTTTATTCCATCAACAATAATAAGCACTTCAGCACTCGAGGAGGATGTTCGTCTTCCTCGTGAGGAGTAGCTATAAAAGAGACCATGCTCATCCATCCGATAAGACTGAAATCCAGGAACATAAGCCATTAACTCATCAAGACTGTCAATTCCCATTTGCGCAATTTGTCTGCGTTTAAACACACTTACGGCTGCAGGAACATCTCTGTTTTTTTCAGAGGTTAAGGTGACACCATTAATCTCTACATTAAGAAGTTCTTCAAAGCTCATTGACATTAATCTATCAAGTTCAGGATCAGCATGCAAAGTAGTGAAAAAAATAAAAAGAACATATATAGAAAAAAGAGGAGTTGAGTTCATTATGCTTCTTTGAAGAAAATATAATAAATTACTATATCTTATTCAAAGTAAGCTGGTACTTAAAAGCAGGCTCTTGGTCTGACTTTAAGGATTAAAAAATTATTTGACTTTGACAAGCTCGATTTCAAAAATCAATGTTGAATTGGGTTGGATAGTCTGTCCCGCACCTTGTTCACCATAAGCAAGCTCAGATGGGATGTACAGTTCCCATTTTCCACCTTCTTTCATGAGTTGTAAGGCCTCTGTCCAACCTTTGATAACACCATTTACAGGAAATGAAGCTGTTTGACCGCGTTTGTACGAACTGTCAAATTCAGTTCCATTGATGAGTGTTCCTTTGTAGTTTGTTTCAACTGTGTCTGTAGCCAAGGGCGTTTTACCTGTTCCCTTTGTGATTATTTTATACTGTAATCCACTTGGAAGCGTGATAACACCTTCTTTCGTCTTATTTGCAGCTAAAAATGCTTCACCTTCTTTTTTATTGATTTCAAGACTGGCTTTCATCTCTTCCATAGCTTTGGCTTGCATCTTGGTGCTAAACTCCTGCATTGTCTTTTTCATCTCTTCAGCCGTTATCTTAAGCTCTTTCTCGTCTAAAGCATCATTAATACCGAGGATAAGGGCTTCTCTGTCAATGGCATCTTTTGTTTGCATAAGTTGTCTACCGATTTGTGAACCGATGGAGTAGCCGGCCTTGTCTTCTAAGCTCGTAATGGTCTTAACACTGCTTTTACTCTCTTGTTTATCATTACAAGCACTAAATGTAAGAAGTACAAGTGCTGATAGCACAACTGAGGTATATACTTTTGAAGTAAACATGAATATCCTTGTTATTTAAATGAGATGTAGTTATATCAAAATAAAACTAACAATCACGATTGTATTGATTATCTGTAAACAGAGTTTAAAAAGTTTGAGACTTTTTTCACTTAGTGATAAGCTATTGAAGTATGCTTAGGAAGATTTTTGCTATACTACTTGTCAAAAAAAGATTAATACCAATAATGAAAAACTATACACTAAAAAACCTTATTAAAACAGATTCGACATCAAGCAGTGAAAAGCAAATGACTGAAGAGAATATGCAAAGCTTTGTTAGAGAAAATAGTGTAGTCATCAATGAAGAAAAAGGTTATATGTATTTTAAATATCTGGCGACGAAAATGGTACTTCTTTCTGATGAAGAGCACAACAGAATGAGAATCATTTCTCCCATAACCGCCTATTCTAATCTAGCTCCAAAGATTAAAGACAGTCTCATGCATTCAAATTTTCATAAAGCCTTAGATGCACGTTATGCAGTATCTGAAGACACTCTCTATGCGTGTTTTATCCATCCCCTCTCCAGTCTGACGCTGGAGGATTTAGAAAGTGCCCTTAAACAGGTGTTTAATCTCACCATTAGTTTTGGTAAAACCTACAGCAGCGGACAGTTAGACTTCACGACTAAAAAGTAGTCTACTGCTTTTTTATTTTTGTTACACTGACATCAAGTAGTTCCTCTTCAAAACACTTAATGTTTTTTCAAAAATTTTAAATATTGCTTGAGGAGTTATAGATAAAAGCAGGCACATCAGCATTTACGCCACTGCCTATTTTTGCCAGTTCATCATTACTTAGTACGAGGTTACATACATCTTTTACAAGTAGTATAAAGGCTGCTGCATAAGAAGAAGTACTTATTGGGTCTGATTGCGAGGAAGTTTTTTTCGTCACTACTACTTTGTGTGTATAGAAGAACTCTGTAATGTCCACGTCATCAGTAAAGTCAATAAGTGCTTTGTAGGCTTTATAAATGTCATTTGCTTCTAAGGCGATATCATCACATCCCTCAATGGTCAAGGTCTTACATTCACAAGCTATAAAACTTATCGTATCATATACGTCTTTTACTGTGGAGTAGGCTTTGATACTGTATCCTGCGTCACTTCTGTTTATTGAGGATTTGCTTCTCTTCCTGTTTTTTGATGAATTCTCGTTTTGTTTATCCATTAAGGAAGGAAGCGTGTCTATATCCCAATATCCGCCTTCATCACCGCCTTCAAAACCACCCATTACAAAAACCTTATCCTATAAATTATATGATTACTATTATACTAAAACATTAGGGATGAGAATATTAAGGGTAGGAAAGAAGGGCTGCTTTTATAAGTATTTACCGTTGCTTAGTAACGATAATAACCTTAGGATAGGGTAAGTATTATTTTGTTCAGGAGAATACATTTGCATTAAGACTAAGCCATGAAGACCAGATTAGAAGTCTTCTTTACTCTTCATAGGTTGGTGCAATAGAGTCAAATTAGAATGTAATTTTCTACTAATTTCTTCGTATTCTTTATTTGACTAGCTAAATCTTCTTCAACTTTTAAAATATTTTTTGGGTTATGTTTAACTTTCTTACGCTTATGTATACTATTAAATTGCGTAAACTCTTATATTGTTAGTTTCAAGTTGGCCATTTAAAATTCTTTGTATTGATTCCAGTGTTCCACCTGAACTTTCACATGAACCACAAGCCCCTACATACGAGATGTAAACATCAGTTAACCCATTTGCTTCTTTAAGGTCTATGAAGTCCAAATCCCCATTGTCTGCTTGTAGAAATTCTCTGATCTTTGCATCAATAATTACATCAATTGCATTGATCTTTTGGACAGTACTCATATTTTCAAACCCTAGTTCATTGGCTTCTTTTACAATATCCTTGCTTTCCATAATGATTTCCTTGTTTTTTTAGATTTAATTATCTTTTAATTCTTTATAATAATGGAATAATACATTATAAATATTCTATCCTTGCCATAGCAATATTTTACATTATTACTTTAAATTTTAATTCAAATAGTAGAATTTACCTCTGAAGAAAATCATCAGAATATTACTAGAAATGAATTATTATAAGATGATACAAGAGAATCAAAAATTTTTTATTGATGTATATCAAGAGCGCTTGAATATATTGTAGTCAGTATTGTATTTGGTTTTAGAACTGTAAAATTTCAAGTTAGAGAGAGTATACTTTGGCTAACAAGCCTAAAAAGAGACCTATGCAAGATCAAGTACTTACCAGAGATAATATTCGAGTCTTGGTCGATCGCTTTTACAGCAAAATACTAAAAGTGAGGCGATCGCAAATAATTTAATAAGATTCTTAAGTCTTTAGGCAAGAAAATGACAGGAGTAGTATAGGGATGGATAACGACGAGCTTTTATATATTGAAGATGCTAAGAAGCGAAAACTTTTTTATCGTTTCACCCCGGCTGCTTTTATTTCAAACTTTGTACCATTGGTGGTTGTCTTGCATGGCAAAGATGGCGCTGGAGCAACGCACTTCGAGCATAAAATGTGGAATGTATTAACCCCCCTAGATAGTTTTACAGATAAAAAGAACGGTGCGTATTGGTTAGGCGAAGAGGGAGACTTTTTTGTTAAAGATCTTTTGCAATCGCTTATCAGACAAATTTCCCAAGAGTGTGAATGTGAAGATCATATCTATCTGTATGGAAGTGGTATGGGTGGCTATGGGGCTATTTTACATGGTGTTTTGTGTAAAGCAAATGCAGTTTATGCTCATACACCTCAGGTAAGACTAAGAGGCACAGGTCATAAAGAGTATGATCTAAGTAGTTTGTTAAACGATACAGACCCTTTTCCTATCTTTTATCTGTGTGGTATTGAGAAAAATAGTGCAGAAGATGATATGGCGTCTTTTATAGATGCGTGTAAAAGACATGACATAAAATTCAAGCTAGAATATTGTGAAAAAGATGCGGATGAAGTTCAAAACTTAAAAAAAGTTTTGAACTTTTTTGAGCGTATGGTGTCTATGGCTTAAGAAAAGAGTGAAGAGAGCCTTTCTCTTTTATTATAAACAGGTTTGAACTATCTCATCGCCAAGTTTGGTAGCCTCTTGGTGCATCTTCCACCATGATGCAAGTTCACATGACTCTTTGGAATCTTTATTGTTTACAATTTTTTCAAAGGTCACACTGTCTAAACCTTGTAATTCTTTGAATAAATCGGATACACAGTCCAAGGGGTAGTCATAAGAGATAATGCACTCCAGTATCTCATCAGGAACTTCTTTATCAAGGGAAGTTAATAAATAGGCGTACAGTTCACAGTTCTTACGTTCTCGCATCTCTTTATTAGAAGCCATAATATTTATCCTTTTTTTGTTGAAGATTATAGCTAATAGATATAACCTGTTTCATAGGATTTGCAGTTATAAAAATTGATTGGGGTATTTTTAAGTAAGCTGTTTTTTCTACGAATAATGTTAAAATTTCATTTTAGTCATAGGATAAAAAGATGAGTATTTTTGCTTTACAATCACCTGCTGGAGGCTTTTTAGATGAAGAGCTGAGACGCTTTAATACACTTTTTGATGATTGGTGCGTACAGTTTGAGAGCTTGGAAGATGCCGAACTTATTGCCAATAGTCTAGAACAGCGATATGGTGTTGAGATTGTAGAGATTACACCACTAAGCTATCCAAAATACTTTTTTCCGGGATTACAAGGTATTATTCATGCCACACGAGAATACGAAGATAAAATTATCTGCATTGTGGAACCCCAAATGGGTGCAAGATATCGTATTGCCTTATGCGATATAAAGACAAAACGGGTAGATTTTCTTAAGACGCGATATAAAAGTACACAAAGTGTAGAAGGGGCCTTTGCCAATTTGTCTTTTGAGGTGTGATCGTATAAGCTGGTTATAATTCCTTAATACGCTTCAACCCTATTTATTGGTAACTTAAGACAATGGATGTTACTTTCTCTAATCAAACCGTTTAAATCTCTCCTTTGTATCTTATTGCTATAAATCTAATTATTATTAAAACAAAAAGTATTAAAGGAAACCACTGTGAGTATAGAAGAGATTGAACTGGAATTGGAACTTGCGGGCTTAAGCAGAGAACAGATCAATAAACTGATTTCGTTTTGTAAGAACAATGGATTTGATGCCGCTGTACTGGACAGAAAGCTCCAACTCATGGGCTTTGAGAAGGTGTTCACTATTTATGATGATCTTTAGTATTTTTACTGAAAAGTAATGATTGAAAAAATGATATTAGAAATAAATACAAAAAAGGATAGTAATGAACTCGAATATGCACATGGAAATGATAAATCTCGTTAAGTCATTGAGAGGCACGTACAAAAAAGCAGATAAAGAGATGGTAGTAGAAGTGGTTAACGCCTATAAGAAAAAGTATAACTGTAGCTACAAACATGCCTATGATATGACAGTTGAAGGCAATCCATCATTTTCAGCATATACCGCATGGAGACGTAAAGCGACGGTCAATTAGCCGACGCCAATATTTTTTTAATTTAGATTGTTTATATTTTTTAAGAAGAGTGTATACTTCATACATTTTTTATCCAAAGGTCAATCATGGAAACTCTTAAGGTCGTATGCCCCGAGTGTAACAGCGTCAATATCATTAAAATGGAAGTCGGAAGTACGATAATCCCTTGTTCACAATGTCAAGCAGATCTGGATGATCCCTTTCCGGTGGAAGTTACGGATGAGAGTTGTACGATCCATGTTACTGAAAATGACATACCCATACTGGTTGATTTTTATTCACCAACGTGTGGCCCGTGCATGGCAATGTATGAGGATTATGAAGATGCGGCTTTAGGATTTGGATTAAAGGTGAGGTTCCTTAAAATAAATGCGGATGAATACCAAGAGGTGGCCAGAAAGTACGGCGTCAGCGGACTTCCTACTATCATCGCCTTTAAAAATGCTCAGGAAGTTAACCGCATAAGCGGCCAGCTCTCCCAAGTCCAGCTCAGTTTGTGGGCTGAAAGTCTGACACAGACAGAAAAATAAGGTGTGTTTATTTAGGGTTTTAACCCTAAATAAATGGGCTTTACTTTAATTTTTTATATGTAAATAACTTGATTAAAGTCCCTATCTTTTTACTACGGCAAAATTACAGCCATCTAACTTAATACGATCTTCTTCAAAGACTTGAAGCCATTCCATCATATGATCTTGAGTAAGAGTGATACCGCCTTTTTTCTTTTCAAGGCGGGAGTCACCTAGTGGTTTAACCTCTTTTAGGTACTTTCGAGCCTCTTTTAAAAGTTTCATATGTGCTTTTATATGCATTCTACTCATGTGTAATCCTTTCAGTTTTGCTAAACGTAATCGTATAGTGTAACCAGTCTATACCTTATAAAGTTTTAAGAAATTACTTTTCTTTCTCTATTAAAGAAGAAATGAAAAAATCAATCTCTCTCTAAAAAAAGTCTGTATCCATTTGTCTCATGCGAAGGAACAACATGAACCAATCTCCAACCCTCTTTATATAAGGCTGATAAGGTAGTCTTTGAACTTTGAACTTGTGATACGGTATCAATTGCACCACTTTCAGCTGCTTGCTTTTTAGCATCGGTTACCTGAATGATCTCAGAGTCTTCGTTGTACAAGACTGCACAAAAATATATTTTAATTTCCATTGTATATAGCCTCACTTTATGGGTATTGATTTAACAGTCAGAGCTGTTTCTTCGGCTATTGTAGCTAAATTTATAAGAAAGTTCTTTGAAAAATTTTGAGAACCTGTTAAACAAAAGGTGTATCTTCGAGCCCTATAATATAGTTTTGGATAAAATGCTTTTATGAAATTTTTAGCTAAAAATATAAGTGCGACCTGCATTGAGTACAGTTTTGGTGCGAAGATTGATAAAAATATTAGTGATATGGTCTTAAAAGTCTATAGGTTTTTACCTCAATACATTGCGTTAAAAAAGGCAGGAATTATTGACATTGTCCCATCCTATACCTCTCTTGCAATTCATTTTAATACATCATGTGAACTTTTAAAACAGCCAAATGCTTATGATCACTTAATTGAAAAAGCCTTAGAGCAAAAGTATAGTGACACGCCAGAAGAACATACTGTTTATGTTGACTACAATGGTGAAGATATAGATGAAGTGTGTAAGACACTTAATCTATCTAAAGATACCTTCATTGACCTGCATACTTCTTCATACCCCATTGCTATGATCGGGTTTAGAGAATATTTTCCCTATCTCCTGGGACTAAACGATAAACTCTTTTTACCAAGACGAAACGCGCCTAGAACAAAAGTTAAAAAAGGTTCTGTCGCTATTGCGTCGGGACAGACAGGGATTTATCCGGAAGATTCACCCGGGGGTTGGCATATCATTGGACACACTGATTTTAATGATTTTAAAATCTTAAAACCCTCGGACATCATTATCTTTAAAAACGAGGATGAACAATGCTAATTAATTGTGATATTGGTGAAAGAGGGATTGCGCACACTGTTGATGATGCCTTAATGCGTATGATTGATATTGCAAATATTGCTTGTGGCGGCCACGCAGGTGACAGACACAGTGTCGCGTATTATGTAAATCTTGCGAAACAACATAATGTAAAAATAACGGCACATCTTTCTTATCCTGATACTACAAACTTTGGGCGCAAGGTTTTAAATATAAGTGAAAGCAAGCTCATAAAAAGCTTAGATGAACAGTATGCTTTAATGTCAGATGTCAAAACTGTTAAGTTTCATGGCGCTTTATATAATGAGGCCAATGTGAATGAAGACTTAGCAAAACTTCTTTTAAAGTGGTTAGAAATAAATGATATTCAAGAGATTCTTACTCCTTCAAATAGTTTTTTAGAGACACTACGCAGTAATCTAAACGTTTTACATGAAGCTTTTTTAGATCGTACGTATATCCTCAAAGATCAAAGACTGCAACTCTCTTCTCGTGCAATACCAGGTTCTGTCATCACAGATCCACAACTTGCGTTAAAACAGCTCGAAGCGATACAAAGTGGGCAGCTCCTAAATCAAACATTAAAAGCACAAACACTTTGTCTGCACTCAGACAATATCAATGCGATAGAGATACTTAAGGCGATAAAGAGTGTTTGAGATAGGTGTTAACAGTATAGGGTTTGAGGTTACAAGAAGAGCCTTTGGAAAACAAGATAGAGGGATAAGTCCCAAGGGTGCGAATGATCAAACCTCTTTTATAACAGCGCTCTCCCTTTTAGGAAATCCAACCGTATTTAAGTGTTTTGAAATATTTTTTACAAAGGAAATTATCTTTAATGAAGATGTTATCTTTACATTAACCGGTGCGCATTGTAAAGAGATGTCGTTAAATGGGAAAAAAATTGATCATGCATGTGTTTATGCAGCAAAAAAAGGGGATGTTCTAAAACTAAGTAAGTTTCTAAAAGGTTTTAGGATCTATCTTATGGCCTCAAAAATGAAGATAGGCAGAGTAGGTAAAATGAGTAAAGCTTATACGCACTATTTTCCTCAAAAGGTTTCTTACGTAAGGGTGACCAAAGGTCCCGAATATGACTATCTCAAAGAAGACTTTTTTAAGCATATCTACAAGATCAGTACCCATTCGGATATGTCAGGGTTGAGATTAGAAAAAAAACTTCAGGCCCAAAGATATGACATCATTACATCAGCAGTTACTGATGGTACCATTCAATTGACTAAAGAGGGTCCCATTGTTCTGATGCGACACCGCCAAACGACAGGAGGCTACCCTAGAATATTTAATGTCATTGAGGCAGATATGGATAGACTGGCGCAATATCCACATGGTACATCAGTGAGGTTTGAATTAATCAGTATGGAAAAGTCAATTGAGCTTTTACTTGAGTATGAAAGAACACTGCAAAGGATACAAGAGGATTTAGCTTAGAGCTATACCCCTATGCGTTAATCGCAACTTAAAATCTATATATTTCTGTTCAGGTTTGCAGTTGAAAAGCGATGGAAAGCAAGCTTTCGGCGGCAATTAATTTTTTAATCAAGGCAGAGATGAATAAAGTGTAGTACTCTACATGTAGTTTGTTGATAACGATGAGTAAAGGATTAAGTGTCGTTGAAAGTGGCTCCGGATACTGGATTGACCTGACCTACACATAAAAAACTACAAAAGACCATAAACGAGGGCTTTTGTAACTCTATCACT
>Ga0316206_1000880_pt1 | contig 32625 bp, 30 predicted proteins | sample 6monthpyrite_MG_FD_204942 | JGI IMG/M metagenome (GOLD analysis project Ga0316206, IMG submission 204942) | Microbial mat bacterial communities from mineral coupon in-situ incubated in ocean water Damariscotta River, Maine, United States -... | ecosystem: Environmental > Aquatic > Marine >... | reverse complement strand
CTCAGTACATTACCGACTTTTATTCAAACCGGCAAATCCAATGTGGGAGACCTAGATGGCTGTTAAAAAGAAAGCTGCTAAGAAAAAAACGCCAGCAAAAAAAGCTGCAGCTGCAGCACCAGCAAAAAAACTGACGGCGATTAAAGACCGTTACTCTAAAACAGCTATTCTGAACGAGATTGCTGCAAATACAGAATTATCACGCAAACAAGTTGCTGCAGTACTGGACGAACTGTCTGATCTGACAGAACGTCATATCAAAAAACGTGCATGCGGTGAGTTTGTTATCCCTGGCCTGATGAAAGTCATGACAGTAAGAAAACCTGCTACTAAAGCTCGTAAAGGTGTTCCTAATCCGTTTAAACCAGGTGAGTTAATGGATGTTGCTGCAAAACCAGCACGTACTATGGTTAAGGTTCGTCCGTTGAAGAAATTAAAAGAAATGGCAGAGAAGTAATTCTCTTTTTTCTTTTTAATAGAAAAGCCCTTCGGGGCTTTTTTATTGTCTGTGATTTATTCAGGCTTAACTCGAAATGTATACACTTCATTATTAGTCTTAACGCCTTCCGACATTCGGTTTCGCCATTAAGGTGGCTGCTGCGGAACTCGCGAATGATAAAACCATTCACTCAAACATCCTCGCAGAAAGCTTCCACCTTAATAACTCTCTCTTCAGCTTGTTCAGATGGGAGGGGGAGTCAAAGTCTAAACCGCTTTTGCTTTTAATCTTTTGATTTACCTTTCCCCATCTGAGCAAGCTGAGGAATGCGTTCTTTTTGTGGGGCTTTCTGCGAGGATGTCTGAGCACGTTTTCTGTGCGAGTTCCGCAGCAGCCACAAAAAGAAGGTATGACGAGGGTAGCCTCATATTTTTTATGAGGCCTTGTGATCTGGGGACGGCTTTTTTGGGTACTTTTTTAGCTGTAGAGAAAAGTACCTCGACCGCCGGGGCGAATACCGGCAATGTTTAGAAGAATAGTTGTATTAAATCTTGTCGATACAGAAACCGATGTATTATTAAGATTTAATAATAGTTTTCAAAAAAACTAATTACTCCGATGGCGCAACAAACCCTTCAATCGCCGCACCTTCCTCACCAGTAAACAAAAACTTCTCCATCTCATCTTTCAGAAACTGTTTTGCTTTTGGATCAATTGGCGATAAACGATTCTCATTCATCAACATAGTCTGACGCTCAATCCACATTTGCCAGGCTTCTTTTGAAACCGAATCAAAAACCTTCTGACCCATTTCACCCGGAAATGGTGCTTTCTCGAAACCTTCTGCCTCTTTACCTAACTTCACACACTGAACCATTCGGGTCATCTTAATCTCCAACAATCTGTTATTTCACTCTGATAATGAATTAATTATCGCACTAACTGGTGCAGGTAATCCCAGAACATCTGACTGGTCTCTTTGATACCAGCACCATTCTTTCTGCTCCATGATTTTATCATCATAAGACTCACACTGAACAACCACCGGTGTTATAAAGAGATGATAATGACTAAAACTGTGTTTAAGCACCGGTAACTCTTCTTGCTTTATTACCTTAAGCCCGAGTTCATTACTACAAAACTCAACCACATCAGAATCCATCTCTGACTCTGGCAAGCTCCATAAACTGCCCCATATTCCTGCGGGAGGGCGCTTTTGCAAAAGCAGTTGCTGCTGACTATTCTTTATGACAATAAACTGGTTTCTTTTTTCTGGCAGTACTTTTTTCTTTTTTGGTGTCGGTAATACATCAACACAATCATTTTTCAAAGCCAGACAATCACTTCTGAGCGGACAATCTTCACACATAGGTTTTGAACGTTTACAAACTGTTGCACCCAGATCCATAATCGCTTGCGTGTAGTCAGCCACTCTTTTTTCCGGCGTGTATTCTTCTGCCAGTTTCCACAATGTTTTCTGCACCGCACTACTGCCTGTCCAGCCAGTAACACACTGATATCGACTCAAAACTCGTTTTACATTTCCATCGAGAATGGCTTCCGGTTTATTCCATACTTGTGCAACTATTGCTGCCGCCGTCGAGCGTCCGATACCGGGCAATGTTTCCAGCTCTTCAACCGTATCAGGCAGATCAGACTGTCCCTGCTCTACAATCAGTCTTGCTGACTTGTGCAAGTTTCTACAGCGAGCGTAATACCCCAGTCCTGACCAGTAGTGCAATACTTCATCTTCATCCGCCGCAGCCAGACTTTGTAATGAGTCAAAACGCTCAATAAATCGCTCAAAATACGGGATGGCTGTCGTCACCTGTGTCTGTTGCAACATGATTTCAGAAACCCAGACACGATACGATGTTCGAGGTGACTGCCACGGCAGATCTTTTCGACCATATTGGTCAAACCAGACCAGTAATCGACTGGCGATTGAGTTTTCTGGCAAAGGAACCATCGGTTTATTTTTCACATCCCATAAAATGCGGTAGCATACACTAAAGCAAGATAAGAATGACCAGACACTCAGTCTGATTACAATGACTTTAATTACGGACAATCAGAAATTTATGAACGCCAGTGATATTTTTTTTAAAGCTTTCGATTTCTTTAAATCAATAGGACAGTCTCTGTTCAAGCCTTTCAGGTCATTTTCTGGCTCAGATACATCGTTCAAAATGAGCTATAAATTTGGCATTATTCCGGTCGTTATCATTGTTCTGCTTATTGTATTTGGTATTACCGGATTCATCTGGGATAACGAACCGGAAAACTTTGATGTGCATGCCAATGCGCTGGTTCAGGCCAATGGCGACGGTGGTAAAATAGTCACCGGTTACACCAGCTCAGCCACACTGGTTCACTTAATGGAAACCTTGCTAAATAAACCGGGCGGCTATCTTAGTAATGACCGCTTTCCACCGGGTGTATTTATGGACAATGTCCCGAACTGGGAATTTGGCACTCTGGTACAGATACGTGATTATTCCCGCGCCATGCGCAACGATATCAGCCGTTCACAGTCGCAATCCGTTGAAGACCCTGATCTGATCATCGCTGAACCGCAGTTTCACTACAGTAACGACTCCTGGTGGCTGCCAGCCACCGAAACAGAATACCGAGAAGGCCTTAAAGCCTTTCGACGCTACCTGAACAGACTATCAGAAGATGATGGCGCACAGTTTTATGCACGCGCTGACAACCTCAGTGACTGGCTGGCACTGGTCGAAAAACGTCTGGGCAGTTTATCTCAGCGTTTGAGCGCCAGTGTAGGACAAGAGCGTTTAAATACAGACTTAGCCGGAGACACGGCAGCCCAGCAATCCACGCCAGGCCTGAAAGAACTGCAAATAAAAACAGACTGGAATGAAATTGATGACGTGTTTTACGAAGCCCGTGGAACAGCCTGGGCACTCAGTCATTTATTCAAATCCACCGAGATAGATTTTGCCGACATTCTTAAAAAGAAAAATGCGATCGTCAGCCTGCAACAAATCATTCGTGAACTCGATGCAACTCAGGAAGAAATCTGGAGCCCAATCATTCTAAATGGCAGTGGTTTCGGTTTCTTTGCTAATCACTCACTGGTAATGGCTAACTATATTTCAAGAGCCAATGCCGCTGTTATTGATTTGAGAACTTTACTATCACAGGGATAGTGCTTACCTGCCAAATATGGACATAGATTAAGGATATAAATGAACAAAAAAACAACCCGGCTTTCATCTTTCTTAATTAAAGCCGTACTACTTAACTGTTTTTTTACAAGCGCTGCGCTCGCAACCAATAAAACATTATCATTAAAAAAAATCCAGCCAAATGTCTATGCCATTTTTGGTCAGCTGGGTGATCGCAATACAGATAACCTGGGCAACAATGCCAATTTCGGTTTTATAATTACAGACAAAGGCATTGTATTAATTGACAGTGGCGCCAGCTTAAAGGGCGCCAAAGCTATTCACGCTTTAATTAAAACAATCAGCAACAAAAAAATAAGCACGGTGATTAATACGGGCGGCCAGGATCACCGCTGGCTAGGCAATGATTATTACAGTCGTTTAGGCGCCACAATAATTGCAAGTAAAGCAGCGGTAAAAGATCACATTGCCAGAGCCAGTGATCAGTTCGAACGCCTGACCTCTGCTATTGGAGCTGACAAGCTAAAAGGCACCGTAAAAAAAACAGCTGATATAGCGTTTGAAAAACACTATATTTTTAAGTCTGGCACTACAAAAATAGAAATATTTCACACAGGTACCTCCCACACACCTGGCGACAGTTTTGTCTGGTTGCCAGAATCGAAAGTAATATTTAGTGGCGATATTATTTATACCCAACGCATGCTGGGTGTTATTCCTGTGTCTAATAGCAAGAGCTGGTTAACTGCTTTTGAAAAAATTATAAAGCTAAAGCCTGAATTTGTTATCCCAGGCCACGGCCGAACAACTGACCTAAACGCTGCAAAAAAAGATACCTATCGATATTTAAAAGCTCTGCGCAATAAAGTTCAGACGTTTATGGATGCTGGTCATGGCATTGAGAACATTTCTACTATTAAACAAGATGAATTTAATTATTTAAAAAATTACGACGTACTCAAAGGCCGGAACGCACAGAAAGTATTTGAAGAACTGGAGTGGGAATAGCTTTATATAACCGTTAGAACCTGAGACGAGTTATTCGCGTACCCACTCACCAGATTTACCACCGGATTTCTTTAACAAACGCACGCCACCCATTTCCATACCACGGTCTACTGCTTTACACATATCATAGATAGTCAATAAAGCGGCCTGAACTGCCGTTAAAGCTTCCATTTCAACACCGGTTACACCCACCGTTTCAGTAGTCACTTCGCAGCGCACAGAATCCTTATGGTTACTTTCCAGCACCACATCGACATGAGTCAGCGCAATCGGATGACATAAAGGAATGATGTCGGGTGTCTTTTTTGATGCCATGATCGCAGCGATACGGGCAATACCCAGCACATCACCTTTTTTATGCTCACCCTTATCAATTAAGGCCAGCGTCTCTGGCAGCATGGTAATTACCCCTTCAGCGACAGCAACGCGGCGAGTGCTATTTTTTTCACCAACATTCACCATATGGGCATCCCCAGCAGCATTGAAATGGGTTAAGTCGCTCATGCTAAATAGTCCTGACAGATTTAATTGCCGCTTATTTTAGCCTAGTCACCCGCCAATTCACACCAGTCCAATATTCTCTTGTTATAATAGCCTCAAGATTTTTAAACTTTATAGAAGCAACCTGATGAATATTAAGGTGAAATTTTTTGCCAGCCTGCGTGAACAAATCGGTAAATCGGATGCAACGATTTCAAGTGAGTCTGCACTCAGTGTTTTAGAGATCTGGCAACAGGCAAGTGGGCTCGATGCTATGCCGGAAAACACATTATGTGCCGTCAATATGGAATACGTTGATTCACAAACCATGGTTAATGACAATGATGAAGTTGCTTTCTTTCCACCGGTAACCGGCGGTTAATATGATCAGGTTAATAAATCAGCAGTTTGACCCGCTAGAAGAACTGAAAAACTTTCAGGAAAAATTGCCTGCCGGTAAGTATGGCGCCTGCTGTAATTTTATCGGTAGCATGCGCGATTTTAATGATGGCAATAATGTGTCGAAAATGACGCTTGAATATTATCCCGGCATGACTGAAAAGTTTCTTGAAACCATCAGTGATGAAGCCAAAGAAAAATGGCCCTTGCTGGATTGCTTAATCATTCACCGGGTTGGCGAGATCAACCCAAACGAAAGCATCGTCTTAACAGCTGCCTGGTCCGCCCATCGAGATGCATCGTTTGCAGCTTGTCGTTACTTAATCGAAGAACTCAAGCACCGAGCACCATTCTGGAAAAAAGAGAACACGCAAGAGGGTGACCGTTGGGTGAGCGAAAATACACCGTCTGATCAATAGCCTTAAATTACGTCAGATTTTTTTACGCTTTGAATTCGACTTTCAGACAAAGCAGCGTTTATTCTAATCAACTAAGACGTAATATTAGCTACTAATCAAAGCTCTCAGACATAAGGACCGTCGCTAAGTTAATGGATAATTCACCTCTCGATTCAAATCCTGAATTTCAAATTGAGACTCTGCTTGCTTCATTCAGCGAAGCTGCTTTCGTTTGTTACAACGGTGACTTATGGATGAACTTTGCCATGAGCCAGCTAGTCGGTGAGGATAACCCACAATCTCTTAATGCCGTAGTCCCCAGCAATCTACACCACTTATTATCTCGTCCGGGAAGCCATCAGTTTGAATTTGAATTGAATGGTGCTGATGCAGTCATTTCTGTGAACACCTTATTAACGCCTTACCAGATTGGGCAACATCAGATGACGCTGGGACTGATCATTGATCATCAATCCGCAGCAGAGGCCCCACTGCCTTTCACCATCCCAAGAATCAGCATTACCACCAAAAACCATCAGTTCGATCGCCACAAAGCCAGCGTCACTTTAGAGGCGATAAGTGATGGCATTATCAGCATTGATCAACACGGGCTAATTGATTACATCAACAGCTCAGCCGAATTAATGACTGGCATAGAAGCAGACGATGCGATGGATAAAAAACTTGGTGAGGTACTGACATTACAGGATGCAACAAGTGGCCACGTCATTTCATCGGCAATCCATAACTTTAAAAACAAATCGTCTGATAGTAATAATACCTCCCAACTCATGCTCAAACATAAAGGCAGTGGTTTTTTATCACCGGTTGATATTTATGCCTCAGCAATCAAAGACAAAAACGGAATCATTGAAGGCACTGTACTGGTCATCCATGATATTTCTGATTTACATCATATGTCTGAACAAATTATTTATCAGGCGAAACACGATTCACTAACCGGCCTCTACAACCGCGGCGAATTTGAAAGACAACTGGAACAATCACTGACTGAAGTTAAAAAGACTCAGGCCACACATGTCATGTGTTATATCGACCTGGATCAGTTTAAAATTGTTAACGATACCTGTGGTCACCTTGCCGGCGATGAATTACTAAAACAAATCAGCGCACATATTAAATCACATACTAAAGACCGTGACCTTGTCGGCCGCCTAGGTGGTGATGAGTTTGGTCTGTTACTAAAAGACTGCGACTTAACACATGCCCAGGACGTAACTGAGCGCATAAGGAAATCGGTTAAGTCACACCGTTTTAACTGGGACAATAAGGTCTTTTACATCGGCGCCAGCATTGGCGTTATGAACATTGATGAAACTGCCGGCACGCTTGATGACATCATGAGCACTGTTGACTCAGCTTGTTACACTGCTAAAAAATCGGGACGAGACCAGGTAAATTTTGTCACTGAAAATAGCTCTCTGATTCAGCAAAGAAAATCTGAAGCCGAATGTGTTGAACAAATAAAACATGCGCTAAAACACGATTGTTTCCAGCTTTATTCACAACCCATCGCTGCTCTGGATATCGCCATTGAAGACAGCTCCCACCAGGAGCTATTGCTGCGAATGCAGACTGAAAAAGATGAAATAGTTTTACCAAAAGATTTTATTGGTACAGCTCAGCGTTATCACATGATGCCGGATATTGACCGCTGGGTTATTCAACACGCATTAACTCGCCTCAGTGATTCTGAAGACCCGTTAAATGATGACAATGTAAAGCTGACCTGCATTAACATTTCAACACAATCTATTAATGACAGCGCCTTTATTGAAGATGTTGTTGGTTATTTTAAAAACGCACTGGTCTCACCTAACAAGATTTGTTTTGAAATTTCAGAAGCCGCGGTTGCTAATAATATTGCTCAGGCCACAGAATTTATGCTGAGTCTGTCAGCAACCGGTATTCATTTTTCACTCGATAATTTCTGCAATAGCCTCAGTTCATTTTCTTACATCAAAAATCTGCCAATTGATTTTCTGAAAATTGATGGCCGCTTTATGCACAATCTGATTGAAGATGAAGTTGATAGTGCACTGATAAGTGCTATTCGTGATATCACCAATATTCTTGGTATTCGAACCATTGCAGAATGTGTGGAAGATCAGTATACATTCAATGCATTAAAAACCCTGGGCATTGATTATGCACAGGGTTTTTATATTTCACATCCTAAAGATTTACTTCAGCAGTATGAACAGAGCCTCTCGCCCACGCTGAATATTCACTAACAGTGGAGCATCTTTACTTCGGATAACTTTAGCAACATCATCAAGACTGTGCACACGACGTTTGTTCACCGACAAAATTACATCACCTTTTCTTAACCGGCCATACCAGGCAGCACTACCCTGCTTTACATCATAAATATAGACGTAACTTTTCTTAGCTTTAGAATCATCTTCAATAAGGCCTAATAAAGCACCGTCCAGTTTCTTACTAAATTGTTTGCCGTCTACTTTCTGTTTTTTAGTTGCCTTAATGGTTGCCGTCAGATTTTTTTCACGGCCATCGCGCATCACTTTTAAATCAACATCAACACCGACCCTTACCAAACCAATAATATTTCTCAGATCAGAAGCATTACCTACTTTTCGTCCATCAACCTCAATTAAAACATCACCAACTTCAATTCCCGCTTTATCTGCCGGAGAACCTTCATCAACATTGGCGATTACTACACCTTTATTGAACTTGATTCCAAATGCTTGTGCCAGTTCTCTGCTTAAATTCTGAATCGAAATCCCTAAACGTCCGCGCCTGACTTCACCAAACTCAATCAATTGCTCAACAACTTGGCGCACCATATTGGTTGGAATAGCGAAACCAATACCGACATTACCACCTGAACCACCTGGCGCCAGAATGGCAGTATTCATTCCAATTAAGTTTCCATTCAAATCAACCAAAGCACCACCAGAATTCCCCGGGTTAATCGATGCATCGGTTTGAATAAAATTTTCATAATCTTCAATACCCAAACCACTTCGACCGAGTGCACTGACGATACCAGATGTAACTGTCTGATTCAGACCATAAGGATTACCAACTGCAACCACGAAATCTCCGACTCTTACTTTCGTCGAATCAATCATTTTCAATGCCGTCAGATTACGGGCTTTAATTTTTAACAGAGCCACGTCCACTTCAGAATCGGAGCCGATCAGTTCTGCCGTCACTTCACGGCCATCATTGAGTGTAATATTAATTTCATCCGCGCCTTCAATCACGTGATGATTGGTGATAATAAAACCTTTGCGGGCATCAATAATAACGCCCGTACCCAGACTTTGAGGGCGAGACTCTTGTTGTTGCCGTTGCTGAGGCGCACCGAAAAAATATCTAAAAAAAGGATCGTTCAGTAACGGGTTCGATTGCGCATTGCCGCGCTTACTGGTGGTTGAAATATTGACCACTCCCGGTTTCACTTTCTCAACCATGGGTGCCAGTGTAGGAACAGCTTTACCATCAACCAGATCCGGCAAAGCTGCCTGCGCAGTGCCCGATAGTGCTATTAAACAGAGCACCATTGCGTTTAATACTTTTGTCATTATTTCTATATCCTCAAGATCATTCTTTAATTATCAGTAGCTAAGACTGATATATTCACGATATGTTCCCACGCATTTTACAGTTCATGAAATAATCCAGTCACTGTCTTATAATGTGGTTTTAATCAACCAATTCAAGCTAACGTGACAACCATCGTCCAGTGCCCGGTATGCCAGCAATCCCTGAGTTCATCTGAGAACAAATGGCAATGCGAAAACAATCATCACTTTGACAACGCCAAACAGGGCTATTGCAATCTGTTGCTCGCCAATCAAAAAAAATCCCTGACGCCAGGCGATGACCGGCAGATGCTGCAGGCCCGCTATCAGTTTCTTAATGCCGGCCACTATCAGCCTGTAACAGACACTATCAATAAACTGATCACTGAAAAATGCGCTGATTTAGAACAGATTCTCGATATAGGCTGCGGAGAAGGTTACTACCTGTCATCTCTAAAACAGGCTATCTGCAATACAGCCACGCATTTCTATGGCACCGATATTTCAAAAGAAGCCCTAAAACTGGCTGCTCGATCTTACCCTGACATTCACTGGTTTGTTGCTGCAGCCAAAGCCCAGCCTTTCCTTTCGCATCAGCTGGATCTGATCCTCAATATCTTTGCACCTGCCGACTGGCAGGAAATAAAACGCATCCTCAAACCGGGAGGACATATATTACTGGCTGTTGCTGGTGATAATCATCTGCAAAGCCTGAGAGAGCTGATTTACAAAGAAGTTAATCCACATCATCCAGAGCGTTTTCTGGAAAAAATGGGCCCTGAGTTTGAACTAATCACTACTCAAAGCTGTCAATTTGAACTACAACTTACTGATAATCAGGCAATAAGATCACTGCTACAAATGACCCCATATTACTGGCAAGCCGATGAACAACACCGCCAGTCAATTGAAAATTTGCAGAGTTTGATAACACCTGTTAACTTTCAGCTTTATTTATTAAAAAGCCTATGAATCTACAAGGATACACAATGATTAAACAATGCTGTGCTGCTTTAGTTATGGCAGCAGTTTCAACTTCTGCATTAGCTGAAGCCCCTGCCTCGAAAATGACAGATAAACAAAAACTAAGTTATCTGCTGGGTTTGAATACCGCAAAGAGCATGATCAATAAAGACATTGAAATTGATCCGAATGCTTTCCTGAACGGCATGAATGATACTTTTTCTAACAAAAAATCTGCCCTGAGTGCCGCTGAAAGCAATCAGGTAATGGTTCAATTCCAAGCCAGCATGCGTGAAAAAGCACAGGCTAAAGTTGATATGCAATCTAGTGAAAATATAAAAGCAGGTAAAGAGTTCATTACCAACTACAAGAAAAAAGACGATGTGATCAGTCTGGATAACGGTATCGTTTATAAGGTAATCAAAGCTGGTACTGGCGTACAACCAACAATTTCAGACTCAGTGGTTGCACATTACACAGGTAAGCTGGTTGATGGTCGTGTGTTTGATAGCTCCGTTCAACGTGGTCAGCCAAGTACCTTTCCTTTAAAAAGCGTGATTAAAGGCTGGCAGGAAATTTTACCTCTGATGAAAGTTGGTTCAAAGTGGGAAGCGGTTATTCCACCTCAGCTAGCCTATGGTGAAAAAGGACCCGGTGGTCTGATTGGCCCTAACTCAACACTGGTATTTGAAATTGAGCTGATCGAAATTAAACAGCCATAATTTCTGAGTCGTTAGCTGTGTTGATATGGCTAACGACTATTTACAACTGATCTGCTATTCAATGTTCTGAACCTGTTCCCGCATTTGTTCAATTAACACTTTCAAGTCAACCGCCGCCTTAGTTATTTCCACATCATTCGACTTAGATGCTATCGTATTGGCTTCACGATTAAATTCCTGCATTAAAAAATCCAGCCGACGACCAATCGGACCATCTTCTGTAAACGCTGTTTGTAAGCTGACCAAATGACTCATAAGTCGATCCTGCTCTTCATCTATATCCATCTTCTGAGCCAGATACACAAGCTCTTGCTGCAATCTGTCATCATCAACACTTTCCGTTAACTCGGCTAGTTTTTTTTCCAGTTTTTTTCTTACTTCTATAACAACATCAGGCTGCCGTTTTCTGATGACCTGTACAATGTTTCGTATCTGTTTGGCTCGCCCAAGAACCATCTGCTTAAGACGTTCCCCTTCCTGCTCTCTGTTCTCGTTTAACATCTTCAATGCAATATCGAGTGATTCCAAAACAAACTCTTCATCAATCACTAATTGTTGTGACTCATCTACAACGCCAGGGTATGCCATCACATCAAAAGCACTAATAGCCTGACCTACTCCCATTTGCACTTCGATTTCATTACATGCGGCAATCACATCATTCACTCTTGGTATATTTACTTTGATGGAGGAAATAGATGAATGTTTAAAATGAAGCTGGCAACTTGCTTCAACTTTACCCCGGCCAAGTTGCTGTTGTAATAATTGACGTGATGCTATTTCTAATCGCTTCAATTCATCAGGAAGACGTAAATAAACTTCAAGATAACGATGATTAAGTGTTTTTAGCTCCCAGGTGATAGAACACTGGTCATTCTCAGCCTTGTGACATGCAAAAGCCGTCATACTTTTAACCATAATTTTGTACCACTTAATATTAAATTATTACCTGAAAAGGACCATATCATATAGATAAATTCATCCGTATGAACTATATAAATGCCCTTAGAACTCAATATAGCAGGTAGTTTTCGATGTCTCAAAAGCCCTTGATTTTAGTTATATTTAGCTTAACCATTTTCAATATAATTTCGATTATTACTTTTGGTTTATTTTTCCCCGGGCAAGAACTGATCCAGTCGGGTGTCTTGCTGATCAGCCTTGCGATAGTAGCTATCCTAATCGTTATTTTTTATAAGAGCTATATTGTTTCATTCTCTGAACTACAAAACATCATGCTCAAGGTTATTAATGATAAAGACCTGTCAGTTAATATTGAAGCCGATGATAAATCATCAACTAACTCATTTAAAACCTGTTTATCCAAACTACTAGGTGATTTAAGGCAATTTATTTCACAAACAGTAGAGAGCTCAATAAAAATATCAACATCGGCAGAAAAACTTTCAACCATTATTGATCAAACCAACAACGGTGTCAGTAAACAAAAATCAGAAAGCGAACAACTCGCAACAGCCATGAACCAAATGGCGGCAACTGTGCAGGAAGTGGCGCGAAATGCCAGCGATGCAGCTCAAGCTTCGACTGAAGCTGATGAAGCAGCACATAATGGCAAAGATATCGTTAATAAATCCATCAGTGGCATTAGAAATCTGGCATCTGAAGTCGAAAACACATCTAACTTACTCAATCGTCTACAGACAGAAACCAGCGAAATTGATAGCGTACTCAGCGTTATCCAAAGTATTGCTGAACAAACCAATTTACTGGCACTAAACGCTGCTATAGAAGCGGCCAGAGCCGGTGAATCTGGCAGAGGCTTTGCTGTTGTTGCTGATGAAGTAAGAACACTGGCTCAACGCAGTAAGGAATCCACTGAAGAAATTAAAAATATTATCGAAAAACTTCAATCCGGTGCACAAGAAGCGGTTAAAGCGATGGATGTGGGACTTGAACAGGCTCGGCAAAGTGTTGAACAAACCGACCTGGCGGGTCAGTCTCTCGATACCATTACGCAATCTGTCACCACAATTAATAATATGAATATGCAAATTGCGACAGCTTCTGAAGAACAGGCGGCCGTTGCTGAGGAAATAAACAAGAATATTCTCAGAATTGTACAAATAGCTGATGATACATCCGAAGGAGCGCACATCACCGCTCAGACAACAGAAGAACTGGCTTCCATTTCCATGGAATTACAAAACAACAGCAATGTCTACAAACTGGATAGTAGCTACAACGCACTGGATTTATCCAAAGCAAAATCGGCACACCTTGCATGGAAAGCACGCTTGAGAGGGTTCCTCGATGGAAAAGAAGCGCTTACACAAAAAGAAGCGGTGTCTCATAAGCACTGCGTATTAGGCAAATGGTATTATGGAGAAGGTCTTGAAAAGTTTGGCCATATTCAGGAAATGCTGGATGTAGAAATGCCTCATGCAGAAATGCATGCCCTGATCAAAGAGATAATTATCGCCAAAGAAAATGGCGACCATCAGGCGGCAGAATCTATTTATAATGAAGTTGGCCCACTATCTGAACAAATCGTCTCATTGCTTGCTCAAATTGAACGAAAAGCATAATAGAGAACATTAACTAAATCGTACCTCAGTATTTAAATCATCATCGCTGATTTATAATGCCTGCAAATTTATCTAAAGCTACCGGAGCATTGCATGAGACCAAGCGGCCGCCAACCTGATGAAAAACGTCAGGTAACCATTACACGCAACTATACAAAACATGCAGAAGGTTCCGTTTTAGTCGAGTTTGGCCACACCAAGGTTATTTGTACCGCCTCCATTGAAGAACGTGTACCCGGTTTTTTACGTGGTAAAGGTCAGGGCTGGGTCACAGCAGAATACGGCATGTTACCCCGCTCTACCGGCTCACGTATGGGTCGAGAAGCATCCCGTGGTAAACAGGGTGGTCGCACGCTGGAAATTCAACGCTTAATAGGACGCTCGTTACGTGCAGCCATCGACATGGAAGCACTGGGTGAACGCACGCTGACCTTAGACTGCGACGTGATTCAGGCTGACGGCGGCACGCGCACCGCTTCAATTACCGGTGCTTATGTTGCATTAAATGATGCGATAAATTACTTACTTGAAAAAGGTTTGATAAAGAAAAGCCCTTTGATTGGCATGATCGCTTCCGTATCAGTCGGTATATATAACGGTACGCCCATTCTTGATCTTGATTACGATGAAGACTCCAGCGCTGAAACAGACATGAACGTCATCATGAATGATGCCGGTGCTTTTATTGAAGTACAGGGTACAGCTGAAGGCCATGCTTTCCGTCGTGATGAGCTTGATCAGATGTTAGATCTCGCCGAAAAAGGCATAACTGAATTATTCACTACACAACGCCAATCCATGGAGTCATAACATGGAAAAAATTGTACTAGCCAGTAATAACGCCGGTAAAGTGAAAGAAATTCATTCCCTGCTAAAAGGCTTTGACATTGACGTTGTTTCTCAAAGTGAATTTGATGTTGATAGCGTTGCTGAGACCGGATTAACGTTCGTTGAAAACGCCATTATTAAAGCCCGTTATGCCGCCTTAAAAACTGGCTTACCTGCGATTGCTGATGACTCTGGTATTGAAGTGGATGCACTCAATGGCGCACCGGGTATTTATTCAGCCCGTTTTTCTGGCGAAGACGCGAATGCCAAAGACAATAACAAAAAGCTTCTGGAATCCTTAAAAGGCATCCCTGAAGAACAACGAACAGCACGTTATCAGTGTGTCATGGTATTCATGCGCCATGCTGCTGACCCGACACCTATTATTGCAACAGGCTCATGGGAAGGCATTATTCTGGAATCGGCAAAAGGTAGCGGCGGCTTTGGCTATGATCCGCTGTTTTATATACCTACGCACCAATGTTCTGCCGCCGAACTCACCGCCGAGTTAAAAAACAAACTCAGTCACCGGGCTAAAGCACTGATCAGCTTATTACACAAGCTTCAGGAATCCGCATTATAAATGTCAGTCTTACGTTATGGTGAGATCAATAAAGCCGCTTTTCAGGAACTACTAAGCAAGTATCATCTGATCATCATCGACAGCAAAGATAATCAGGACATACCCGGTAGTTTCTGGGGCGATGAAGAAGCAGGACTGATAGAAAACCGGTTGTATTGTCGCGATGACACACCGGTACACTCAGCACTTCATGAAGCCTGCCATTATATTTGTATGGACGACCAGCGCCGGCAGGGGCTGCACACCGATGCAGGCGGTGGCTACGATGAAGAAAATGGTGTCTGCTATCTGCAAATATTACTCTCACAATACCTGCCTGAGATGGGCATCGAAAAAATGTTCAGTGATATGGACGAATGGGGCTACTCATTTCGTCTGGGCTCTGCCAGCCGCTGGTTTCATGAAGATGCTGACGATGCCAGAGACTGGTTATCTAAACACGCGCTTATAGGCAACACATTACAACCAAGTTGGATATTAAGGGATTTATAGTCAATACTTAGAGTTACACGCTAGAAAACATATAAACCAAAAAATGACAATGGACTTTCTTTCAAACCTTAATACAAACTTTTTATTCGATAGTCTCACCGAATCGTTCGTCATTACCGATGAACACGGCCTTATTCAGTATCAAAATAATGCCTGCGAAGAACTGTTTGGTTACCAGTCAGATGAGCTACATGGAAAAAACATTACCATCCTGATGAACCTGAAAGATGCGTCTGATCATCACCAACATCTTGGTCGCTATCAGTCTGATGGCACATCCCGTGTTATTGGATCAATGGCTGACCGCCCTTTAGCCGCACTTAAGAAAGACCAGACACTGTTCCCTGTTGACATTAAAATCTCTTCTTTCGAACAGGACAATAAAAATTATTTTATTGGTATCATTCGAGACCTTTCTGAACTCACTCAGTCTCAGAACAAGCTTGATCATATCTTAAAAAGTACCGACACCATTTTATATTCTCTTGAATTTGCCGATAACAAGTTATCGACAACATGGATTAGCCCCAATATAACGAACCTGCTGGGATACACTCAGGAAGAAGCAATAGCAGAAGACTGGTGGATTAGTCACCTGCATCCTGATGATAAAAAACAGGTTCTGCTCAATTTTGATTTATTCTTGCAACAGGGAACTCTTGAACATGAATACAGATTTCAAACTAAGAGCGGCCATTACGTCTGGATTCAGGACAAACTAAAATTAGATAATATTTTAAATACACAAACCATAAATGGTAGCTGGAATGATATCAGTGAAAAAAAGAGTCTGTTATCAACACTTATCAAAAGCGAAGAACGCTTAGCAAAAAGTCAGGTCTTCGCCAACATAGGTACCTGGGACTGGAATATTCAAACGGGAGAACTGTACTGGTCTGATCGAATTGCACCACTGTTTGGTTATAATGATGGCGAACTCGAAACTACATACGATAATTTTTTAGCTGCATTGCATCCTGATGATAAAGATGATGTTATCAATGCGATCACACAATGTATTGAACACAACACTGAATACAACATTGAACATCGGGTCATCTGGCCTGATGGCCAAATACGATGGGTTCATGAAAAAGGTGATGTTGTAAAGGATCCCAATGGGCTGCCACAGCATATGCTGGGTGTTGTCACCGATATTCACGAACAAAAAATATTACAAATTCAGCAAGCTCAGTATCAAAACCTTTTGAATACATTGCACGAATCGTTAACTGTATTTACCATTCAGTCTGACTTCAGAAAACCTGCCAACATGCTACTCAATGGCCTGCTTTCTACAACAGAAAGTGAGTATGGATTTATTGGTGAAGTTTTATATAAAGATGATGACAGCCCATACCTAAAAACACACGCCATAACTAATATTGCATGGAATGATGAAACACAAAAACTTTATGAAGAGTGGAGTGAAAAAGGACTTGAATTCACTAACATGGATACGTTATTTGGTCAGGTTATTACTACAGGAAAAATAGTTGTCAGCAACTCACCTGCTACCGACCCACGAGCTGCGGGGCTCCCTGAAGGTCATCCACCGATGCATTCTTTCCTGGGTATCCCTGTCTATTACGGCCAGACTTTAATTGGCATGTACGGACTGGCAAACCGTCCTAATGGATACGATGAAAAGATTCTTGAACTTTTAAAAGCATTCTCATCAACATATGCCACCATCATTCAAGCGAAGCGCTCGCTTGAAATAAAGAAACAAACACAAATTGATCTGATACATACCAAGGAGCAGGCCGAATCTGCTAACAAGGCCAAATCGATTTTTCTCTCCAGTATGAGCCACGAGCTGAGAACACCATTAAATGCCATTCTGGGTTTTGCTCAGCTACTGAATCTTCAAGAGAATTTAAATGACGAATCCAAAAGTAACGTCAAAGATATTATTTACGCCGGAAGACACCTTTCGAAACTCATCAATGAAGTACTCGATCTGGCAAAAATAGAATCCGGAAAAACTACCGTTTCATTAGAACCTGTTTCTTTCACCGATCTCATTGATGAATGTGAGATGCTTATTGTCGGCTTGTCTGAAAAGCATCAGATTGAAGTTATTTTCTCCGACAACTGTTCTAAAAATTATTTCATTCACGCTGATTACACAAAATTAAAACAGGTCATACTCAACCTGATTACAAATGCAATTAAATACAACAATAAAAATGGCACCGTCATCATCGACTGCAACCCGAATCAAAACAATGAATTAACTGTCAGTATTAAGGACAATGGCCCAGGTATTAGAGCCAATGACATACCTAAACTTTTCGTTCCTTTTAATCGCCTGGGTGCAGAATCCGATTCCGGAATAGAAGGGTCTGGCATTGGACTTGTCATCACAAAACAATTACTTGACTTAATGCACGGCCAGTTATTTGTAAACAGCACTTTTGGTGAAGGCAGCGAATTTAGTTTTACCATACCTATGACAAATATCACACCAGCCGAACAACCAGAACTCGTAAATAACGACACAAACAATCATCATCAAAAAAATAAAAAAATTTTTTATATAGAAGATAATCTGGCCAATCTGAGCATGGTAAAACAACTTATCGAGAAATGGACAGATTTTGAATTTTTAAGTGCCACCGACCCATTAGTAGGTATCGAAGATATTAAACACCACATGCCGGATATTATTTTACTGGATATTAATTTACCAAAAATGAACGGCCACGAAGTAATACGTCACTTAAAAGAACATAAAATATGTACTCATGCCAGCATCTTCGCCCTGACAGCAAATGCCATGGAATCAGATGTGAATAAAATATGGAACGCAGGCTTTGACGAGTACGTCAGCAAACCAATAGATATTCAGAACCTTCTGGATAAATTAAATAAAGCTATCCAATAAAAAAGCCGGTATTTACCGGCTTTTTTATTTACTTATTTTATTATTTAAGTGGCAATCAATAAATTACCACCAAAATAATTTTCTCATATTCAAGTTAAGGCGCTGCAAGCACAGTATCATCAGCAACATCCAGTGCACCATCAGTATTCAGGAATTCTGCGGCCTGAGTTTGCATTTCTGTCATGACGATAGCTGATGTTGCGTCGACCTCATCATTAGCATCTGTCGATTTCAACAAAGAACTATGATGTCCGGCAGAAAACTTAACCACCGCTTTTAAGTTCGTTGTTGCGTTATCAGCATTGTACTGAATCAGTCCCATATTAGTAATTAACGGCTCAGTACCAGACAGAGCTGCCGGAACTGTACTCGATGTGTCATTAGTATCAGGCACTGAATTGGGTACAACCAGATCAGAAGGATTTGTTGCACCATCGCCCACCACTTCAAACATCAGTACACCCTGCGTATAAGCTGCATCGGCAATTGTAGACGCGTAGTTGATTGGATCACCGGCATCAATCATCATTTGTGCTGATGCCAGGAAGCTTTCAAATTCAGCCGTTCCTTTGTTAACACCGCTTAAGCCTAATCCTGCTTCAATTACCGGACCAAAAGCAGCTGAACCATCAAGCAACTTGGCAATACCACCACCCGACATTGCCAGTACTGAATCCTGAATATCTACACTATCACCATCGATTGATTCAATCGCCAGGAATGAACCACCGACAATGCCACCCAATGAATGACCAATAAAATAAATTTTTGTCGGGTCAAAATCACCATTAGTGTCACCAGTGTAATCAAGCCCGGTACCAGCACCTGAAACAGATAATGATTTAGCCAGTACAAACAGATCAGCTATCGACTGATAAACATTGTCACGCGTGGTCATCATGTTTGGCAGATTGACATAGTTTGCACCAGAGGCATCTACCGTGCCGTCACCGGGCGCGAGACCCGTTGTGTTATTGACATAGTCCACATCAAATAAACGTTCCTGCGCGTTACCATCAAAACCCGCCGTTAATGCACGAAGGCTTGCAGTATCATCAGCGGCCAATAAACCATGCATAGGTAAATCAATCGCAACAGCCGCAATACCACGTGCAGCTAGGCTATCCGCAATAGCCAATAAAGATGAACGATCTGCAGTAATACCATGCTGGAAAATTACAACAGGCCACCCCGTTCCTTTACATGCAGGTACATTACCGGCAAGCACACAGGCTGGGGCAGTTGCATTCGGAACAGATAATAATAATGGAATCGTTTGAGTAGATTGCGCTACTGGTGTCGGATCAACCGGGGTGGTAAATGAACCCGCACCCCCACTATTTTCCCAGAAGCCAACAGCAGGTCCTGCAACTCCAAGCTCAGCATCATCATCAGCTGCCAGATAGTACGGGACATCGAATGTACCAACGTGGATATCTGCATAACCAGCACCACCAATAGCTGATGTTGTGAATGATGCCGTAGAATTAATATTATGCGGTGGGTTTGCCGCTATATTAGTTTTTGCAATTCTCAATGGATGAGTTGCTGAAAGTCCGGAAGACTGCGTTGTAAAATTCCAGCTTAGAATCATTTCGCTGCGTAAAATGGCAGGTGTGTTCGTTGCTGTATAGGTTTCTATCGCACCTTCATTTATATTTGTTAACTGTCGTAAACCTTCCAGAGAGTTTATTGACGCAAGCGCGGCGGTTTCTTCGCCCGCATCAATCGTACCATCACCATCAGCATCAGCTGTTGACAATAAAGCTGAATACTTTACTTCGGCCAAACTGGTCGCCGCGGCTGGAGATGTTGTTGTTAATGTTGCTGTGCTTTTTGTAAATGCATAAACAGTATCAGATACACCACTATCACCATTACTACCTTTTATTGCATTACTTAAAACCACCATATATGCAGTACCTGCTTTCAATGGTTTTAAAGGACTGATTACTAGCTTATTCGCACCAGGATCTGGCGCATTCACATCAGAACCACTAACAGAAGATACAGTTGCAAGCACTTCTGTATTATCAAGTTCATCAAGCACTGCTGTTACAACACCACTACCATTCAATGTAACTTCGAAAACCCGGACAGCTGTACCTACAGCTAGGGTTGTCGAATCAATAGAAGATGAAAACGTTGTTGAAACTGGTGCAACTGTTGAAAATCCATTCATACTGTTTAAGGCAGTTACAAGATCAAGCTCACCACCAGTTAAACCGGTAGTTGGGATTTCTAATGTACCATCTGTAGAACCCGTAAATAACAAATTATTCGGAAATGGTATAACACTATCGGAGGGACTAAACTTTGCAAAAAAGCCGGCTTCATCAATACCATCTAGCGTTGGTGTATCGAGTTCACTCTCACACCCTATAAGTGATACAGCCGCAGCTGCTGAAAATAAAAGACTTAACCCTTTCATTTTTTTCTCCTGAATTCTTTTTTTAACAAACACTATTTGATAAGTGTTATCGTTTTTATATTTGGTTATTAATATTTCCAGCGAACCTGAGCACTAAGAATATTTACACTGGCTTCATAGGTTCCTTTCAGTGTGTGTTCTAAAACAGGTGCAGTTGGTGCTTCGTAAGTATTATTGATATCCGTATCATCAATAATTAAATGCGCAAAACCCACACTGAAGCTTCTGTCTTTATCAATTTGATGCGTCACCCCAAAACTGATCCATGTTCGATCATTACCAGGTATACGAGGCGTTGTTCTCTCCGGCGAAGGAATTGGTGTTTCATCAAGCGCAACACCAAAACGGTACAACCACTTTTCTGAAGCTCTGTAATTCATACCCAGTGAAATTCGCGCTGAGTCTTCCCAGTCTTCTGTGGTTGCCGTATCAGCCTGCACACTATCATATTCGATACGCAACTCTTCAAAATCACTCCATGAGGTCACAGAGTAATCCGCCATGAGGGCAATTTTTTCATTAATATTTTGAAAATAACTAAGAGAGGTAATTGACGGCAACGTAACTGCTGCTGACAATGTTGTATCAACAAAATTACCAGATGCGGTTAAGAAACTTACATCACCCGGAACCGTAAAGTCGGCATTACCGTCCACCTCATGATCCATACCTGATCGATAAGAAAAACCTACTCGAGCATCGTCCGAAATTTCAAATAGCACGCCAACATTCCAGTTATATGCCCAGCCATCAGCTTCTAAATCAGCAAAGCCATCTTTACCCTGTGGTGTTGCACCAACAGCGGCACAAGTTCCTGGCGGTAACTGGTTAACCAGCTCAGCGCCAACACATGCACTACCGAGATCGATTGCGCTGGTCAGGTTTACATCTATATACTGAGCACTTACTCCAAAGCCTAATGACAAGTTACCCATTTTATAGGCAATACTCGGATTAATGTTTAGTGTTTTGGTATCTGATAAAACAGCGTGATAACGACCTACCCAGTCATCTTCATATTCTGTTGCCAGACCAAACGGCGCATTAATACCTACACCAAGCTTTAAATCTTTTTGTAATTCCATAACCCAGTAAAAATTTGGTACTAACGCATGTCTGCCTGCACCACCACTGCGATCAGTATTTGAAGGGTCCAATGAACCACCTAATGCCGATGTAGATCCCGTGTCAGTGTAATCAGCTTCAGGCATAATAATATGTACCGCGGCCAGCATTTCGTTATCTAATCTTGTCATGCCTGCTGGGTTAAACCAGATTGTTGATGCATCATCTGCAATCGCGGCTCCACCAGCAAAAGAGTTCCCCATGCCACTGGCGCTGTTTTCAATTATCGCAAAACCAGACGCTGATAACTCTGTTGCTCCGAATATTGCAGCGCTTGCCATCAACATCGGTACTATTCGTTTCTTACTCATCCAATTGCCCCTTCTGTTTTATCTGTCCATCCTGAATAGATTTATTTTTTAATTTCAATTTAATCTTGCGGTAATTTTCTTGGTTTACCTTGCTCATCGATAGCAACATAAACCAGTTGTGCTTCAGTTACTTTTATACAGTCGACCACACCTTTATGGCTGCGCTCTGCGTAAACATCTACCTGTACCGTCACTGAACTGTGACCCGTTGATATGACTTCTGCATAGCAACTGACGAGATCTCCAACGAATACCGGTTTTTTAAATTCAAATGAATCAACTGCACGTGTGACTATATTTCCTTTAGCTCTCTGACTGGCCGGAATGCTACCGGCAACATCAACCTGAGACATAATCCAGCCACCAAAAATACTGCCACCCTGATTTGTGTCTGCTGGCATGCAAGGTATTCGTATAACTGGTATTTTTCCTTCAGGTAATGCTGATCCCTTTGCAGACATTAAACGCCATGGCCTTCATATAATTTGCTAATATCATCAGCAAAACGTTCCATTACTTTTGGTCGTTTAACTTTTAAAGTTGGGGTTATTAAACCATCATCGATTGTCCATGGCTCAAGATACAAAGCCACCCGACGAACCTGAGCATAACCAGGGAAATCTTTTAGTCGATGTTGAATTCTCGACAACACCATCTTTTCAACTTCTTTTTTTGTTAATGAAGCTGCATCGTCAGCATCAAAACCAATCATGTCAGCCAGATCATTCCAGTGTTCCGGATTTAAAACAACACAGGCAGTCAGATAAGGTTTGGATTCGCCGATTACCATCACCTGTTCAAACAGGCTGTCATTTGCAATGGCCATTTCCATATCAGCTGGTGGTACTTTTTCGCCATTTGATAACACCAAAATATCTTTTAAACGGCCAATAATATATATAAAACCATCATCATCAATTCGTGCCTTATCACCTGAACGAAACCAGCCATCATCCGTCATGCAGGTATCGGTTGCTTCCTGGTTATTCCAGTAGCCCATCATCACCATATCGCCACGCACCTGTAACTCATCATCAACACCAATACGAATATCCGCATTGGAAAAAGCATAACCGATACTGTGAGGAATATTTTTATGGATACGATTACTTGAAACGACCGGACTGGTTTCTGTTAAGCCATACCCCTGAACTAATGGTAAACCAAGGCCAATAAACAGCTTGGCAACATCTGGTGACAGAGCAGCACCACCACAAATAGCAAGGCGTATCCGGCCCCCAAGTTTTTCCATGACTTTAGAGGCAACCAGTTTATTTAAGACCGGCCAAAGTAAAAATAATGGCGACCAGCTTCTTCGTTGATGCTGGTATTCAAAACGTTCCCAACCTATATTAACGGTTAGATGAAATAATTTATTTGCCAGTGGTGATTTTGCTTTTAGACCATCAATAATTTTACCGTAAACGCGCTCAAAAATGCGCGGCACAGAAACCAGAATTGTGGGTTTGATATTTTGCAGATCTTCTCCCAGCTGTGGAATAGAACGCGCAAAATTGACCTGTGCTCCCGCCATCATTGGCAACATGTAACCAACGGTGCGTTCAAACATATGTGAAAGAGGCAGAAAAGACAGGTACTGATCAGTTGCTAAAAAATTTCCAGAAGGATGCTCTTCCCCCGACAAATATGCACCATAGGCATCGCAGACAATATTCTTATGGGACAGCATAACGCCCTTAGGTCGACCGGTTGTGCCTGACGTGTAAACAATGCTGGCTAACTCATCTGCTTTTCTTTCTTTAGCCTGCACATCACCTTTGGCACCAAACAACCAGTCTGCTCGTGAAATCAGTCTCGGATCACCCGGCTTATCTTCTTCATGAAATGGTTCGATACTGATTATTCGCTGTAAATTTTTAAGCTCAACTTTCAGATCAAGCAGGCGTTTCCATTGTTTAGTGTCCTGCACCAGCAGTACTTTTACATTTGCATCATTAATGATGTAGGCGACATTATCTGGTCTATCCTCTACATATAATGGCACGGTCACCAGCCCCATACCTAAAGCAGCCTGATCAAAGACTATCCAGTCACGGCTGTTTTTAAGCATTAAGGCAACGCGATCACCCGGCTCTAAATTTTCTTTTTCAAACGATGCTTGCCAGCGCGCAACTTCAGTGGCTATTTCTCTCCAGGTGGATGACTCCCAGGTTTTATTGGCGAAATTAAATTGCTGATAGGCAATCTTCTCCGGGTTTCTTTTTAATCGCTCTCGAAATACTGCGGGAATTGTATCGGCAATATCCGGGGTAATAGCATCCTGACTCATGGGTACAGCTCCAGTTCTTTTATTTTTTATTATCACTTCATGTGATTTTTAACTTATTGCCCCTATCTTATAACTCTATCCACCATAATCTCAAGCGTAATCCTATTTCGCTGCTGTAACCAGTTTCAATAAACTCAATTTTTCCATTCGGGTCGATTATAAAACTAGCCGGCACACCTTTTATTCCATAACGATTTGCCCAGACACCATTACTATCTACTAATGTTTTAAAGTTAAGTCCTTTTTCTTTCAGGTAGGCTTCCGTGTCATCTGACCATGACGACACGGTCAACACATTATAATCTTCGGAAATTGACTGGATTGAACCTTCTTCGATTTTACATATCGGGCACCATGTCGCCCAAAAGTGAAGCAATAGAGGCTTACCTTTATAGTCTTGCCAGTTGATTTGAGATTGATCGACTAACTGTCCATTCAACGGAATCGCATCACCTGTTAGCGTGTCTCTCTGCTGGTAAGTTCTGACAGCAACAATAACGATCACAATCAACAACACTTCCAGAACCAGTTTTTTCCAGCCAGTATAATAAGATCTAAGCTTCACCAGTTTTGTTTTCAGTTTGCCCCAGCTCATCGCCTTAACACCCTGAGCCATCGCCATAAATTGATCATGCTCATCAATGATTGAGCAAGATAGGTTAAGGCACATGCCAGCAAGATTTTACGTGCAGCTTTCATGTCCTCAGGTTGTAAGTAATCACCTTTTTGCAGTATCGGTAACGCGCGTGAGAAACTGGCATTCCATTCCACAGGCAATGTGACTAAGTGCACCAGTACAGCCGACATCATGGTCGCCAGCCCCATCAGCATGACTATTCCGCCCGCTACAGGCGATCTGGAAATGATGCCAACCACAGGAATAATCAACATTAATACCGAACCCACTTTTTCAGCATATTGCGCGTACACCACCAGTTTATTACGCCAGTGAAAGGGTCGATAATTAACCGCATGTTGAATCGCATGGCCTACCTCATGGGCTGCCACAACCAGCGCTGTCAAAGAATGAGTTTGCATGTTGGCGGGGTTGAGACGAACAGCACAGGCAACCGGATCGTAATGATCGCCAGCTTCAGATTTTTCAACCTGTACATAAGTCAGTTTAAGATTATTGATCAGGTGCGTCGCAAACTCGGCACCATTACCGGGAAAGTCTTCCCGGCTAGCGCCGTATTTTTTTAAAATAGACTGAGCCCACATTTGAGGCCCCAGCAATAACAGCAGCAGTAAAGCCACCACAATAATAATAGCCAATCGATTAACTCTTGAGAAAATTGTTATTAGTCGGATATAAATATGAGTTATCTGACTTGCGCTATACTATAGCCAGATAAATAAATTATACAGTCAGTAAGTCTGGTCTGCGATTAAAACTTTACCCGGCTAGACGCTGTAAAATAACTATAAATATTAATTTCAGGATTGCTTTTTATGGATCAAGCTCCACCTTCAGCAACCAGCAAGCCGAACTCCCTTATTAACCCTGATTATCAAACAGAAGCGCTCGACAAAGCGGTTTATCTCGAACGCATTAAACTTCTATATTCAGGAATCGCTCCAAGTGCAGCAGCCACTGTTATCGGAATGATAATACTGACCTACGTTAACTGGAATATCGTCCCCCATACCATCTTATTTAGCTGGTTCATTTATATGACTCTGGCACAGGTTTACCGTATCACCTTATCGCCTTTATTCCATAGAAATATTGACCTTGACCAAAGCAACCCTAAAGCCTGGGCTAAACTCTACTTACTGGGTACCACCATGGTCGCTGCTGGCTGGGGATTTACCGGTAGTTTTCTATTATCTGAACAGTCACTTATTCAGCAAATGTTTACAATCATCTTGCTGGCAGGCTTATCAGCAGGCGCACTCGCAACTTTATCATCTGTCTTCACGGTTTATGCTGTTTTTTTAGTCCTGACGATGGTTCCGCTACTGATTAAACTGTTTAGCTTCGGTGATGATATTCATATAGCTATTGCCGCCCTGGTGCTTTTATTTATCATCTTTATTTTGAGCGCAGCCAAACGGATGGTGAGTACCATAATAAGATCTATTTCATTGCGATTTCTGCATGATGCAGCATTACAGGATATTGCCGAAAAGAAAAAGCAGACTGATGAGCTTAACGAGAACCTAAAAGAACAAATCAATGTCAGAAAAACCATCGAGCACCACCTTGAAAATTCAATGGCACAACTGAAAGCAACACTGGAATCAGCAACTGACGGTATTCTTGTGGTGAACAATAATGACCAGATCACCAACTACAATCAGAGCTTTATCGATTTGTTTCAGATCTCCTCTGACCTGATCGAACAAAAAGACTACACACAAATTGATACTCACATCAAAACGTTATTGAAAGACCAGTCGATTTCCAGTCTGATACCAGACAATGAAGTTTTACTTCTGAAGTTATCTGATGGTCGTCTGATTGAAGCATACTGGAACTCCCAGAAAATTGCAGGCGATGTGATTGGTGGTGTATTTAGCTACCGCGATGCCACCTCCAGAATAAACTCAGAAGTCTCATTAAAAAATGCAAAAAATGAAGCTGAGACTGCTAACAATGAAAAATCAGAATTTCTTTCGCGTATCAGTCATGAGTTACGCACACCATTAAATGCCATTCTTGGTTTCAGTCATTTATTACAGGAAGATAATAACCAACACCTCGATAGCGATGAAACAAACTATGTTTCCCATATCTGCCTGGCCGGTGAGCACCTGCTAACCCTGATCGATGATTTACTCGACATATCAAGAATCGAAGCCGGAAAATTAAATATCAGCCTGCAAAGCATTTCATGCAATAAAATTATTGATGAATCACTGGCAATGGTACAACCAACAGCAGAATCTCACCGCATTAAGGTTTCATTAGAAAGCAATACCGACAACATTCCAACGATACTTGCAGATCATACCCGCTGCAAACAAGCACTGGTAAATTTGCTTACAAATGCTATTAAATACAATAAAGCAAATGGCAACGTAAAACTGTTTATCAAACCCTCGGACACTCATGTCCGCTTCGAAGTGAGTGATACAGGTGTTGGTATCGACAAAGAAAAATTTAGTGACATATTTCAGCCATTCATCCGTCTGAAGCAAATTGAAAAAACCAAGGGCACCGGAATAGGACTAACAATAACCAAACGACTAATAGATGTAATGAATGGAACCATTGGCGTTAACAGTGAACCCGATATTGGCAGTACATTCTGGTTTGAGTTACCGATTGCACAGGAGCAAACACAAATTCCTGACACAAAATCCAGTAACACTGAATACAAACCTTATGAAGTGAGTAAAATGGAAAAAAATCACACCATACTTTATGTAGAAGACGAGCCATTAAACCAGGCCCTGGTCAAATCTATCGTTAACCAGATACCACACACTTTGCTGATCACAGCTTCAACCGGAGAAGAAGGTATTCAACTCGCTCTGGAAACACAGCCTGATCTGATATTAATGGACCTGAACCTGCCAGGTATTAGTGGTTATGAAGCACTGGAAGTTATTAAAAATGAAAAGTCATTTTCATCAACACCTGTTTTTGCCGTCAGCGCCAATGCTATGCCGGAAGAAATTTTGCGCGGCAAAGAAGCAGGTTTTTTTGATTACCTGATTAAACCTATCAACATTGACAACACCCGCATATTGCTCAGCAACACACTAAGCATGCTTGAAAATAAAATGATTTAGGCGGTCTTTGTATCAGGTTCTTTTTCATCAGTACCCTGAGCCAACATATCTGCCAGCTGCTGCTTAAGCTTTTCAACCTGAGCGACCACAGCATTTAGACGAACCTTCTGAAGCATATTCCAGCCTACCGGTGAGGGACGAAATACACTGTGACGTAACCGTGTATTTTTTTGTAACGCACGTACCATACTCATACCCGGTGCCAGTGAATTAAGGTTTTTATCCAGCATATTATTTATTACTATTTTCCGAAAAAAACAATGCATCAAAAAACCAACAACCAGAACCATAAACATGGCTAATACATAAAAATAAGGCCGCTCACTTAAAGCCGATATCACTACTGTTTGATTCAACTGCCCACCGGAAAAAAACACAGTCGCAGCCAAAGCTATCGCCACCATCGCAATAACCAGCCCATCAAACAGCAAAACTCTTTTCATCCACTGGTCTCTGAGTTTCATTACCTCCATCACAACATTTTCTTCAAAAGAAACAACTATGTTTTCAAGATAATTCAACGACTCACGCAGACAAGACTTACCCGACTCGTCAAGACTCTCTTTTTTCTTGTCAAGTTTGGCAATAACCGGACACCATGAGACATGGTCAGAAAAAGATGATGCTTTATCAAGCACACCTAATGACTCACCCATTTTATCCGCCGCCTGATATTGCTTTAAAATCTTAATCAAGATATCACGCACATCCAGCAAAGGTGTGTCGGTTTTTTTTATGTGCCTGATTATCTGCAAACTACCCGGCGCTTTGTCAGTGGTCTTGTCTGAGCAAATGGTCATCTTTTTTACCTCGTTAAAATTCGCCGCTTGCACCGCGTCTCATAATATCCTGAATAATAGCTTTAACTTCTATCGCTTCTGTTTTTAACAACGGCGGTAGTGGTGAACCGCCAAAAATCATCAGATCCATATTTAAACTAAATATCCACAATTTGCCTTTTTTATCTTCAACCAGTGATACCCGGCACGGCAAGTACGCTGTATACGCATCACTGTAATCTGCCATTTTTGCTGCGGTTAGCGCATTGCAGAACATAAATATTTTTAAGAATCTATAGGACTTACCAGTCATGGATTCAACTTGCTTATACAGAGGCAACTCACCGACATTTTTTATGTTGTGTTCATTTGCCGCCGACTTCATCGCTTCTTCTACATCTTCCGCACTTAATCCACTTCCAACTTCAACTTTCCAGATAGTAGCTTCAGCAGCATTGCCTGTTTTGAGTATTTTTTCTGCAAGCTCTGAGTAGGTTTCCAGTGCTCTGTCATCAAAAGAACCAAACTGGTGAAATGCAGGTTCAAATTTATACAACGCAACCAGAAACACCAACACAGAGGCAAAGCCAATCAGTGAAAAAATATTATTTAATGATCTCATAAAAACATCCTGATCAATCCTGGCCCTGACATCAGCTAGCGATACCAGCCGTTATAATAGCCCGCGCTTGGATAGGGCACAGAATACGGATTAGGCATCGGCGCATAATATGGATTATATGCAGGCCAGTTATTATTGCCGGTGTTACGGCCGTTATAATTATAGTTATCGTTATATTGACCACGATAAGTCGGCTGACGATTATCAGACCAGCCACCCTGCTCTTGAGTTTGTGTATTTATCTGTGCTTGTGCATTTTCCTGGTTTTGAACAGGTGGTTGTTGCTGATATGTCTGTCCATAATATCGTGGCTGACCGTAAAATCGCTGTTGCGCATACCAGCCAGAGTTTCCATTTTGAAATGCATTATTTTCTGCACTATTCTGAGCATCTTGCCTTGCTTCTTGCTGATCACCTGCTCTGCCCGCATTATTGGCACCGTATTGTGGTTGTGCCCAGGAGGGTGGCTGCATTTCCATTCCCATCGTGCCATTAGCCTGTTGCTTATAATAATAAGGATTACCTGCCGGACTTTGCTCAGCAACTGGTGAGTTATCTTCCTCCATTTTTTTAGATGACTGATACTCGATCGCAAAGGCACCAACAAGAACGGCAACCACACTTAAAATCAGATAGTTAATATTTCTACTAAACCAGGTTTTATGCGGTCGTACAGAATCCTGTGACACACCCATTTCCTTCAGGCGCTCTTTAATATGATCGCGTTTATCCTGTTCATTATTTTCTTCTTCACTTGAAGCAGATTCTGTTTCCATCACCTTCCCCTCCGGGTTAACTATTTTTTATTCACTATTTGGTAAAATTACCAGGGCATAAATTTATTCATAAATGACATTGGCCGCGACACACTATTATTCATTACCGACATGTCATAACGCACTTGATTCATCGACATATTCATACCACGCATATGGTGTGTCATTTCTTTCATACTGGATGATTGCGAATCAACTGTCTGGGTCATCAGAACCATATTTTTTGACATCGCATCCATATGCAAAACAATCTTATCCATGCTTTTTGTCATCTGATTCATATTAGTGGCAATCCGTGAAGCATCATTGGTTAAGCTGTAAATCAAATAAAAACCTGAACCTGCCAGAATCATAAACACCAACAGAGAGGGATAAACAATTGCTTCCCAGCGGTTTGCACTCGATGTAAATGCCTTAGCCAGCTCATCAAGGCTCTTGCCTAAACATTCATCGAGCCTTTCACTGTCTCGCTTATTGGTATCTTGTATATTTTCTTCTTCAGTTTGTTCTGCTGAATCGGAAATATTTTTTTTATCAGTCATAATTTATCTCGTTTATAACTCTAATTATATTTTAATTATTTTGCTTGATTCTTTGCTGACATCAGTTGCGCGAGTTTATATGCACGATCTTTATCAAGACCCTGCAATACTCTTTGCAAATAAGATACCTGTGACAAATCACCCTTATCCATTAATCGAACCGCCGCCTCGTAGTATGCCTTACCGGCCATACTCCAGTTTCCCGCACCGTAATAAACATTACCCAGTTCACCATGAAAATCCGCTTCATGACTTTCAAGCTCGATTAATTCTTTATATTTGCTAATTGATTCCTTAAATTTTCTATTTTGAAATAAAGATCGGGCCGACTGCAGCATCATTTTATAATCAGCAGTTGCCACATCAGCCGACTGATCCTTTGCTTCCTGAACCGTTACTATTACTTCTTTTTCTTTAGCCGGAGCTATCTCAACAGCCGGATTTGTTTTTTCTTTGTCAGCAGTTTTCTCTAGCTTTTCTACCGGCTCAGATATCACTAGATCGGGGTTCACCGGTTCTACAACTACTTTATCCGCCACCGGAACATCAACTAGCAGCGGTTCTGCTTCAGCATGATCTGGTACAACAGAAACAATAGAGACCGGTGCAATGACTTCTTCTTTTATCAAAATCTCAACAGGCTCATCAGGAACCGTTACTTCAGAAACCAGCTCATCTTTAACGCCATTGACCTCTTCCTTGTTAGCCACTTCTTCGACGACTTCAATTAGTTTTTCAAAAATCACACTGGACTCTTGCTGTTCCGGGGCATTGCTAACCAGCACCTGCTGTCGCGCATATTTAAAAGCAAGTACAGCAGGATGAACTTTTTCTGCATAGTGATTAATTTTTTCAACATATTCGCCGGGCATTACCTGGCTCCTGAAATAATAGATCGCCACAATGCCTGAGATAAGAATCAGAAACATAATATGGCTGAGTAAGTGTCGTAAAAATTTCATCATTTCATTCCTCAAGCAAGACCAGAAAAAACATAACTGGCAAATGCATTTAATTCTTCTGCAGCTTTACTGCGCTTAGACATTTCAAACACCGCCATGCCTTCACTTAATGAGCGGCGGAATATTGTTCTCTGAAACAAACGTTTTGGTATGACATCAACATTCGGTAACTGTGACAGCAATGCTTCTGTATCATCAGATTCTCTGACTTGCCTGTGCGTATCAGCCCGATTAACAAAAGCATTCATCTTCACCGGCTTACCATTGGTTGCATCATTCACAATTTCCAGAAAGCGCTGCGTCGCCCAGACATCTGGCTGACTTGGCGGCACCGGAATAATGATCTGATCCGAGGTTTTAATCGCCGTTTTCATTGCATCGATATTCGCCGCACCCACATCAACCAGTACATGTGTTTTCTTTGGGTGATAATTTAAATCATCAAGTAATGCCTCTCTCGGCGGATAAACCTGTAGTGGTGGCGTCAGTCCTTCTTCACGCCTGACTTCCGCAACATCCAGCAAAGTCTGTTGTGGATCGAGATCATAAACAACCACTGGCTGACCTTTCATTT
>Ga0316206_1000879_pt1 | contig 32630 bp, 20 predicted proteins | sample 6monthpyrite_MG_FD_204942 | JGI IMG/M metagenome (GOLD analysis project Ga0316206, IMG submission 204942) | Microbial mat bacterial communities from mineral coupon in-situ incubated in ocean water Damariscotta River, Maine, United States -... | ecosystem: Environmental > Aquatic > Marine >... | reverse complement strand
CTGTCCCTGATGGTCATGTGCCACAGCAGTGCACAAAACATCGAGCAAAGTAAAAACGAACGTCCGCTTCAGGGTGTTTTGAGACCCTTATCTAGAGTCAATTTTATCAGATTAACTCTAGCGCTATTTGAAATAGTCCAGATTAGGTTTGAGCGACTACAGCTTAGAATCTGAACTTTTATGGAAAAGCCATATTGATTGCGCCTTAAGCGTGCATAAAATCGCGTATTGCTCAATTATTGGCATACATAAATCAGGCACATAAACTTGATTCTGACTTAAAACGGGTTAAGAGGTGTGACACATTAAAGAGCCTGAATAACAGGGATAAATATACCTATAATTTGCCCTTACTTCGACGTTATATATTAAGAAGAAAACGATGGCCGAAAATAATTACACTCGTGAGATAGTTGTTAAAAACACACCAAATGCAGCCTTTCTAGCACTGACCTCTGAGTTTGATAAATGGTGGACCCCAGGCAGTAAGGCGGTAGGTGCAGTTGGAGATATTATTGTATTTAGATTTAATATTGGTGTACCTATTATTGGCGAATGTTTTTAAATGTTAGTTGTGTGAAACGCGTCTAACTAAATTTCATACATTGCCTATAAATCAGGGCGCCGAAATAGTGGTTAGCGGCGCCCTTACAATGGCCCTTATTTTTTATACGATTTTAAAAACTGATTAATCATCATTATTGTCATAGTCATTGTCAGCAATAATCGTAGTTACAGCGGCATTGCCATCTTCTAAAATAGCGGTAATGCGATAAACGCCTTCTGCATCACCAATACGTACTGAAACATTGTAGACGCTACCATTCGCACCCGTTACCCCATCACCCGATGTGGTTAAGGCATCGCTGGCTAAAACTTCAGGGTTTGAGCCGGTAGGGCCACTAATAGTGGTGTGACCAACAATCGTATCACCCGCATCAGGTAAGCCATTACCATTAGTGTCCTGAACCATATGTACATGAGTCGGATCTTCACTTTGAATATAACCAACACCTGCCAGGCCTTTTTGTGGGATGAATGAATCTGGCTGGTTCTCCAGTTTATCAAACAGCAGGAAACGAGGCGCGTAAGGGGCGCCGTCAGAGAAACTCGTGCCTTTTACCGTATTGGTTAAGATCGTGCCTGGAAGCACATGCTGGAAGTTTACCGATTCAACCAGTTCAGTTGAAACGGTAGCCGGGTTACCCTGAGCACCAGTTGCCAGACCCACATTCGTAGCGCCGACGACCTGGCCTACAGAAGCAGGGAAAATAACGGAAGCAGAACCTTTCTCATCAATTTTTCCATTGGCTTTATAAATACGCACGGCCAGTGTCCCTATCGTGCCGGCTGGTCCGTTAGTGAAAGCTGAAGTGCTTTCATCCGTATTCGGTCTTGGACGAATGTGAACGACTTTTATGCCAATTTTTTTAGCGCGTTTGCCTTCAAGACCGTTTTTACCCTTGCCGCCATTGGGTGTAACGGTAATGATTTTATTTCCGTCATCAGAAATAGTGTAGTTACCATGCTGCACACCAGCACCTGCAGGTGTTGTTATCGGTGCTTGTGGCAAACCGGTTACCAGTACAAAGTTGGCATTGCTGTTGATCGCACGAAAAGCTTTGTTATTATCTATACCATTACGTTCAAAAGACCCACCCAGTTCAACTTCCATATGGCCACCCGCTGGAATCCTGTAACCTTTATTTTCAGGATCCATGGCCAAGCCTGGGGTTACATCTTCAACCGCCAGAACACCAATAAATTCAGTTGGTTCGCCTGCAATAATGCCATTAGCTACAACGGGAGGACTGACTATAGCTCTAACTATGTTGTCGTCGTCGTCATCGTCGTCTGCCAGTGCAATATGACTCATGCCAAATAGTAAGCTACTGGTTAGAACTGCAAGTCGAATTATTGAGGTTTTTTTATAGACTGTTTTTAATATCATTTGCATTTTCCTTTTCTATTGTGGTTTTAAAAATAGGATTACTGCTTTTGTTATGTCGAGTTCGTTCGATCAATTTTGAAATGCTCAGTTTCATTACAACACGATTGATTTGAATTTATTTGTGCTGTCTCACAAATTTATATATCGTTTATTGTGATTTATTAAACCAGCAGGGCAGAACGCCGAAGAGTTTGATACATCCGCTGCCTTCTAGTCAGAGGTACCCTGGTTCAGACACACAGATGATCTCACGAACTATTTAATCACTTTAATGTGTGCTTTTATAATAGGGGTGACAGCTATTAAATATAGGGATGACCCTATTTGCACTGTCCTGAACTGAACTATTAAATTAGGTCCTGAATTTTAATATCAGCTAAAGTTGTGTTCAGTATTTCGGAAGGTTTGGAGTGTTACTAGCGGGTGTCAAGTGATGTTCTTAAGGGGAGCCTCCAGAGCTGTTTTTTTGGGAGGATTTGCAGAAATTTTTCAGTCCGGTTTATAAAAAAATCTTTATTTATTCTTCCCTTATTTACCTTTCCAGGGCACAAGATATTTTTCAGCTTTTCGCATAAGCAGGTCGATAATAAAGCCAATAACACCAATTAAAATAATACCCATTATTACAATATCGGTTTGTTGAAACTTTGAAGCCGCGATAATCATTTTACCCGCACCTTTTTCAGCAGCGACCAGTTCCGCCGCAACCACGGTCCCCCAGCAGACACCCATGGCGACCCTTGCGCCGGTAAAAATTTCGGGTAATGAGTTGGGAATAATTACGTGAATTAATATCTGCGATTTTGATGCGCCGAGGGAGTAGGCGGCATGAATTTTTGAAATATTAATACCCGATACACCCGCTCGTGCCGCTATTGTCATAATCCATAACGCGGCAAGAAATAGCAGGCTGATTTTTCCGGCTTCCCAAATACCAAACCAGATAATAATTAACGGAATTAATGCCAGTGGTGGAATAGGGCGCATAAACTCAACAATAGGATCAAACCAGCCGCGAACCCAATTATTTAAGCCCATGGCATAACCGAGGGGAATACCCACAAGGCAGCCAAGAATAAAACCACTTATCACCCGCAGTAGCGACCAGCCGATATTTTCTAAGAGTGTTACATTTTGATAGCCGTTACGGGCTATTTCTATAAAACGTGAAACAACAGCTTCAGGTGGTGGTAACCAAATGGCTTCCATTTGCCAGCCTTTATCCGGCGTGAATGAGAGGCTACCTTTTGCAGTCATTGTAACCTTGCCATTATTGACATTAATGGTTTTTTTAGGTTCGATGAACTGGTCGTTAACCGCAATAACTCGATAGCTTTTATCTCGGCCGCCAGCATCATTTTTTTGTACTCGAATCAGTTTGCTGCGCCACGCATCTACTTTTACCGAATCGTCTTTTGCAAAATTTGATTTAATATTAATCGGTAATGCGGGCTTTTCAGTATCTTCATCAACTGGCTTTACGCGAATATAAACCCGTGCGTTATCCTGTTTTTTTTGTGCGTTTTCAGCTGTGTAAGTAAAAGACGTATCGCCAATAAAAGGCCCGGGCACATGAACTGGGGAAAGCGTTGAGCCGGTAAAAGCGCCCCAGATAAAAAATAAAGTCATAATAGAAATAATGGAAGCCGTTCGGTTGGGCGTAACCGAACTTTCATCACCAAAGGTCACCGTTTTTCTTTGATTAAAACTGTTATTAGCCTGTGAGTTTTTTATTACCAAATGATAAGCATAGTAGGCTGAGATAAAAATAACCAAATATATAATCAGTGCTGACATGGCTATACTTTTTGACTCGCTGCGGGTCGCCCCATAATGTCTTCTTCCATTTCCCAAATCATCGAAAGTATCTCTTCTCTGCATTGTCGAAATACATCTGTTTTTTTAACTTCACGTATACTGGTGTTAACCGCCTGCTCAGCAAAGTCTAATGGGTATTCTTTTTGAATGCGCCCGGGTCTGGGTGCCATGACTATAACTCGCTCACCTAACAATAAAGCTTCATCGACCGAATGAGTAATAAGAATAATTGTTTTGCCGGTGTCTTTCCAGAGTTTGAGAATGAGGGATTGCATTTTTTCTCGGGTTAATGCATCCAGTGCGCCGAGAGGTTCATCCATTAAAATGACATCAGGACTGTTGGCCAGACAGCGAGCAAGTGCAACGCGTTGTTGCATGCCACCAGAGAGTTCGTAAACCGCTTTATCGCCAAAACCATGAAGGCCAACGGTTTCTAAAAGTTCATCTACCTGCTGCTTAGTTTGTGCGGCGGGTCTGCCTTGCATTGCAGGGCCAAATGCAATGTTCTGGCGAACATTCATCCATTCAAACAAGGCGCCTTGTTGAAACACCATGCCGCGCTCAGCACCGGGTTGGGTAATGGGGTTGGCATTTAAAAGAATTTGACCCGATGTTGGCGATAGAAATCCGGCAATAATATTTAACAAAGTGGTTTTACCACAACCCGATGGGCCGAGTATTGAAACGAGTTCACCCTTGTTAATGTTAATAGATATGTTTTTTAATGCTTCCACACAGCTTCCATCCGGCAAAGTGAATGCCATGGATATGTCGTTAATATTTAAACTGGATGCGGTAGAGTTAAGCAAAATGATTCATTGTTGTAATATAGTTAGCTATTTTTTTGGTTGGTTTATAAAGTTTGATTATAAAGTTTAGATTATAACTTTGATGCAGCCTCAAGATAACTCGCATCAACCGCATCATCATAATTTTTTCGCGCTTTAGGTATGATGCCTTGAGCAACAAAAAAATCGGCAACTTCTTTAAGAAATTTTTGTGTGCCACCACCTAGCCATTTAGAACTGAGTTGCTCTTTTATATCTGGAAATTTAAAGCCATTAATCGTGTCCTTCGCAACGCTCAGTTTCATGCCCGATGCTTTAGCAATGATGGGGAGCATTTTTTGTGAATTTTTTTGTGCAAATTCTGTGTTCATTTGTGCGGTGACCTTAAGAAACTTTTCTAGCAGTTCGGCGTTTTCCTGCGCCCATTGAGTTGACACGGTGGTTGCATCAAATACCTGAATACCCAACTGTTCCTTTTCGGCGCCACTCAATAAAACATGACCATGTTCTTTCATACGGCGTAGAGCACCACCCCAACCGCAAACCATATCCAGGTTTCCGGTAGTAAATGCCGCTGCGCCATCAGCGGGTGACATATCAACAATTTTCATTTTAGATGTATTCACACCAAAATGTTGCATCTGCTTTAAAAAGCCATAGTGTGCTGCTGTACCAATCGGTACGCCAACTTGTTTGCCTTCTAATTCTTTTACATTGTCTTTGTCTATTTCTAAATTTGAGCGCACCACACAGTTCTCATTTTCTGCATAGGAGACAGCTATGTCGACAATTTGAATATCTTGCCCTGCTGAACTAGCAACAACAAAGGGCGGGATGCCCTGGGAAAAAGCGATTTGTACATCTCCGGCAGCCATGGCAGCCGACATGGCTGTGCCAGCATCAAAAGACACCCATTTGATGGTTGTTCCTAGTTCTTTATCATAAATTTTCTTAACCTGAGCAAACTGATTTGGGGTGGGCCACTCCAGGAAATAGGCAACGGTCAGTTCTTCAGCATTTGCTGTAGTAGCGCTAAGCGTGCCACTGATTAAATAGATGAATAGGCAGATAAGACGGATAATTGATTTCATATGTTAATTTTTAGTATGAGAAATAATGAGTATAAACTATCGTTCACGCTCATAAATAATAATTTTTTAGCTATTTAGGTAAATATTACGATAAATAATGTGGATTTATTTGAATACTAATAAGAGTCTGGCATTATGACTTAAAGTATTCGCATTGATGATTGGTTCTCGAAATTGTCTTTCAAGCATGATAAACTAACGTGCAATTTTTTGCGATCCAATATATATATGAAATTCACCAAAAGCTTTGATGAAGCTAATTCTATTCCTGCACAAGCCATTAGAAATGCAGTAAATCTAATGGAAAACGGCATGTTATACCGCTATGGTCATGTTGATAGCAGCCTCAATACAGATAATGAAGACCCGGCATTTGCTAATGCCAGTGAGGTGTCCAGGCTTGAAATGGCCTTCGGTCAATATACGGGCCATAAATATGTGGTGGCCGTTAACTCTTGTGGTAGCGCGATGTTTATCGCTCTGAAAGCCATGGGGATTCAGCCAAACGATAAAGTCTTTACTAATGCCTTTACCTTTACAGCGGTCCCGAGCAGCATCGTTCATGCGAATGCTATCCCGGTATATCTGGAGTGTAATGATCAATATGTAATCGATCTTGAGTACTTCAAACAGCAGATTACAGAACAACCTGATGTTAAATATTTTATTTTGTCACATATGCGTGGGCATGTTGCTGAGCTGGATAAAATAAAAACGTTATGTGCGCAAAATGATATACGCTTAATTGAAGATTGTGCTCACGGTTTAGGTAAACGCTGGAGCACAGATGATACTGACAAAAATAGTTTTGTTGGCCATCATTGTGAGATCGCTTGCTACAGCACACAAAGTCACAAAATACTAAATTCGGGTGAAGGTGGCTTTATCGCGACCAATGACGATCGCCTGGCTGCGTATTGTATTCTTGCTGCGGGTTCCTACGAAGGTCTTTACAAAAAACATTTATCACGTCCTATGGATGACGGTTTGTTTGAAGATATTAAATTCAATGTGCCTAATTTTAGTTTACGCATGAACAATTTAACGGCGGCTATTTTGCGCCCGCAGATTGATTTAATTGATGAGCGTATTGCATCATACAAAGCAAAACATAATAGAATAGTTGCTATATTGGATGAATCAAACTCCATTCACATACCAGAGCCTGTCACCAGTGCCGAGCATGTTGGTGACAGTTTACAATTTAATTTAATTGATTTTGATCTTGCTGATGTCAATAGTTTTATTGAAATCTGTGCTGAGCAAGGGGTCAAAGTTCAGGTGTTTGGTAGCAATGATAACGCACGAGACTTTCGAAATTGGCAGTATTCATTCGATAAAACACCAGCAATGGATAATACGTCAGAAATAATTTCATATGCCTGTGATTTAAGGTTGCCTATTTCATTTACACTGGACGATATTGAGCTGATCGGTGCAATTATTATGGATGTGCTTGTTGAATTTGAAGTGCAGGAGCCAGCAGCGAAAATAGCGTCTATGAAATAGTTTTTTAGTGTTTTTCACAGTCTATTTCAATCTAATGGTCTAGCCTTAACATTGAAAAAATTGATTTATATTTGATTTCATATGATCTAATTCGAAAATATTTCATTACTCGCCCATATAACGCTTACGTTTTTTGGGCTTGAATTTTTCAATATCCGCTATCACAAATGCATCTACGCAATCTGAAAATTCCGGATCAATGTTAAAGTCACTGAAAACTATACCATCATGCTCGCACATTTCTGTGTATTGCTTATACAATGTCGGCACAGAATAACCATACACATGCATCATGGCCTTTAAGTGTGTAAAATCTTGTTTGTAATCATCACCAGAAAATTGCTGCAGCAAATTTTCTTTTTGTTGCATGTCCATTTTATATGGCGTTAATGCGGTTGCCGGTTTTTCTTCAATACCAAAATAAGTGGTATAAAACTGAACTAAGAGATCTTTGGCGGATTGAGAGTAGCTATTGCTAATGCTAACCGATCCAAATAAGTAGCGATATTGGGTGTTGCATTTTAAAAGTGCACCAATTCCAAACCAGAGATAATCCAGGCTACGTCTACCCCAGTATTTGGGCTGTACGAAACTTCGACCTAACTCCAGTCCACTTGATAGATACGGTTTCATGGAATCATTGTATTTAAATAATGAGCTGGTATAAATGCCATCTACGCCCGTTTCAGCGACCACTTTATTCGTGTCACACAGGCGGTAAGCACCTGCAATTTCCAGGTCACTTTCATCCCATAATATCAGGTGCATATATATACTGTCGTACTTATCTATATCGCGCCTTTTACCGGTGCCTTCACCAACGGCGCGAAAGGTCAGTTCTCTTAAGCGACCAATTTCTCTCATGATGGATGTGTCTGGCTGGTAATTAAACAGGTATATTTGTTTTTTATCGTCGGTTTCACCCAGTAACTGACAGGCTTTTAATTCGTTGTGTAAACGTTGTCGGCATTCCGGATGCGCAATGGCTTCACTGGTTTTAAAAACGGGTTTTTTATTTGCACCTAGCAGATAAGTGTGGCGTCTGAATAAAGCAGCGGTGTCCCGCAGATTAACGTTATTTTGTTTATAGTTTTCATGTTCAACTTTTTCACCAATGGTAAATATAATCGATTTACTTTCCTGTTTGAACATTTCATGAACAAGCCAGAATGTCGATAAAGGCCTGGCAATGATGGATAAAGCATAAAATAAAAATGAATTTCGGCCGTTAATGTGAATCGGTAATACAGGTGCTTTCGCATTATTAGCAATGGTTAGAAAACCTTTACTCCATTCGCCGTCTTTAATACCTTTTGTACCAAAACGTGAAACTTCTCCAGCCGGAAAAATGATAACGGCAGAATCGTTTTTTACATACTCAATAATATTTTTTAAACTGTTGCGTGTGGTTTTACCACTAATATTGTCGACTGTAAGCAACATGGGTTGAAGTGCTTTTAATGTACCTAACATTTGATTGGCGACCACTTTCACATCAGGCCTTATTTTATGAACCATTTTCAATAAGGCGAGCCCGTCTAATGTGCCGATAGGGTGATTAGCAGTGATAACTATTTTTCCGTAGGTCGGTATTCTTTCTAACGCTTTATCACTCACGCTATAGGTGAAATCGAAATAATCTAAAACCTGTTCAACAAAGTCCATTCCACTTAAGTGTTCGTAGCGTTGCTCAAATTGCTGTACTTCAGATTCATGGAACAGGGTGCGTAAAAATGCCGTAACAGGTCTAATAAAATTTGCATGCTTATTAGCGAAAGTGGGGTATTGCGTTTTTATAACATTATCAATGCTGAACATATTCGTCTCAAAATTTATTGCGTTGTTAAATTTTAAAAAACAAATGTGTCCGTTTTGTTGCGTTATTATGACCGTTGTGTGGAGTGCTTCTCGTACTATAAGGGCGCTGAGGCTGTCTGAAAGTTATGTATCGAAAATACTAGTCTAAGGGTTTTTGTTTAACATGAATTTATCTAACGTGAAAGCCCTTCAAGAGTATTGGTGTTGATTAAATGAATCACTACCCGTTTTGGTGTGTCCGTTTGCTTTAAATGTGTGTTTATGCATAAAATACAACAATTTATAATTTTTTAAATCAGTAAGCAAAGTTAGTCGTACTTGAATAGTCGTGCTTGAATGGAGATGAATGCATGTTACTTGGATCAAAATTAATTTTAATTTTTTCTGTAATACTTCTTATAACGTCGTGTAGTGGCGGAGGTGGAGGTGCTCCCACACCCGGAGGAGATGAAGACTACAAACCGGTACATACGGGGTTTAATTTTGAAGAACCTGCACATGGATTTTATAATGGACACGTTTTATCTGACGGCCGACTAATTGTAGAGGGTGTTGCTGATACCTCTACGCGACGCAGCTTATTATCTACAGGGGCTGATACCAGCAGCGTTACTGCGTTAACTCCCAATGCAATAAATGACGGTCAGTTTTCTGCATCAAGTAATCGGGCCGTTTATATAGATGAGGGCGCTTTATTTAGTAAAAATACCTCTGCTCCCGTTCAATTGTCGGGCTCAGAGGTTGTTGAGATATTCTGGCTATCGCCTGATCAAACGAAAGTACTTTATATTGCAAATGAAACTTACGAAACCGTGTTTAACCCGACAACAAATAGTAACTCATCTGTGCAACGTAATGAGCTTTATATTGTCGATGTAATCGGGGGTAATCGCGTAAAATTAAGTATCGCTGATACAAATAGTAAAGTTCACTATGAAAGTCGTCCTGACCCGCTTTCTCCTCATAAAGTTCGGCCACAATTTTTACCCGATATGTCACGTGTAATATATGTTGTAAGCGTGGAAAATACGGGTAATAAAGAATTACGTTCCGTATTATTAAATGGTTCCGATGGTAAAACCCTAAACGGCAATTTAAGAGTCGATTCACTCACGAGTGAAGACGATGAAGATGACGAAAATTTCATTTATACCTTTACGCCTGATTCATCACATATAATTTATGGCGTAACAACGGGTGCGATTATGGAGCTGTATTCAATTTCTCCAACCGGAGTCGGTAATACCAAAATCAGCGGTACGTTAGTTTCCGGTGGTTCGGTATTTTTTGGGCGCTCAAGATTCTCAGCTGCATCATCAGCAGATAGTAGCTATGTGGTATTTTTAGCAGATGCCGATACCATTGGTTTCCGCGAGTTATACCGTGTTGCAATTAATGGTGGCACTCGAGTTAAGCTCAGTAACGGAACCAGTGTATCAACGCGTCCACCGCTTATTACCGCAGATGGAAGTCAGCTCATTTATGTTTCCGATGCGATTTATTCGGTACCCACATCGGGTGGTGATTCAACCCTTATGACGGATGGTTTTGACCTGGCGATCGCTAATAATCCAGTTTTGACAGTTGATCAAACAGCGGTTGTGTATGTCGCAAATGACCGCGACCCCACAACACCAAAAAAACGCCTGTATATTTCTAAAATTGATGGTAGTGAAACCCTGGAATTATCAGGCACTATCATTGAAGCAGGTGAAGTTCATAGTGGTGGCAGTTCTTCACCTTATATGATGCTTGACCCATCAGGCGGCCGAGTTGTTTTTCGTGCAGATGCCACGGTTGTGTCTGATTATGCCTTATATGCGGTTAATCTGGATGGCAGCGGCCGGGTAAAGCTGACACCTGATCGTTTACATAATCGGTATACTTCAAGCAGGATGTTTGGTTTCTCGGGTAGTCAATTTTATTTTTCGTATGACCGAGACTTTTGGACGTTTAATGAACTCTATGTCTACGATTTTAGTAATTCGTCTCTGGTGAATGTGAGTGCCAGCTGGCCAAAAGCTATTACAGAAGATGTATCAACGTATAGCTATAACGAAAGTGCAGATGGTGAGGTGCAGAGTTTTATAACTGATATTTCAGCGTATCGTGAAAAATCCATTGTAATCGCAAATGACACGTCAAGTTGTCGTATTGAGTTGCAGAGCAGTGAAAGAGCAGTTGATGGGCCGTCTAACTTTGTTGTTGATTCAGCGGGTAATCATTTATATTACACTCTGCGTGATTCACAAAATTCTTCTAACTGGAAGTTTTATAAAGCGGCGACGAATGACTGCTCTAAATTACTCATTAGTGATGGTATAACTGAAGGTCTTAGCCGATTTAAGATTTCTCCGGACCATTCTCTGGTTGCATTTTCTGGAAGTACTAACAAGCTGTCGGGATTGCATGTCGCGGCCAATGATGGCAGTGGTGCAATTGAGCTTAATGCGAACAGGTCAGAGGGAGGGATAATACGCAAGAACAATGGTGCATTTGCATTTAGCCATGACTCGAATCGAATTGTTTACTGGGGTGACCAGGATACGGTTGGTATGACGGAATTATATTCGGTTACTGTCGATGGCGTAACAACCAATAAAATAAATGGCGAAATTCTGGTGACTAATGGCGGGGTATTTGATGGCGATGAGTCTTTTACACCGCAGCTATCACTTGATAATCAATGGATTGTTTATAAAGCACAACAGGATGCAGCTATCTGGGAGCTTTATAAAAGTAAACTCGATGGAACAGAAAATACTAAACTATCAGGAACTCTGGTGGATGCGAATGTGGAGAATGGTAATTTTTCTAAAGTTTTAAAAATTACTGCGGACTCATCAAAAGTGGTTTATCTGGTTCGGGACGTATCACGCAACGTTGATATTTATTCGGTTAATCTTAATGGGGCACCTATTCCTGTGAAGCTCAATCCGAGCTTCAGCGGCGTGGGGCGTGTAAGCACTTACGAAGACTCGCGTTTCAGATTAACCCCTGATTCACAGTCAGTAGTGTATATGACGCAAGACTTTGATTCAGCACCAGCAGAATTATTTGTGTCGTCATTAGATGGCAGCACAAATACTAAACTGAACATGCCTCTGGTAGAGGATGGTAAAGTTGTCAACTTTAATGTTACAGCCGATGGCAGTAAAGTGGTGTACCACGCGACTGCACAAAATGCTGAGATTACAGAGTTATATGTAAGTAACATTGATGGCAGTGAGAAAAAATTATTATCTACACCTAAAACAATTAGACGCAGTAATGGTTTTGCCGGCCCACGATTAACCGCAGATAACCGTGTTGTTTTTCGAGCCAGCATAAACCAGGTAGAGGGTATTTATATTATGCCTTTAAACGGCGGTACTAAAGAGCTGGTTTTTGAAATACCTGATGATCGGACAATTCAAGCAGTGCATATTTCTAATGAAACTCAATTACGGGTTATTGGTGATCTTCGATTACAAGGTGTTAATGAAGTGTTTCATTTTGGTATTTAATGGCTGATTTTTAATGTTATCTATGCACCCATGTAAGGCACCCTATAATTTGATAGGGTGTTTTTTATTTGTAAATAATTAAGCTGGGTGTCTGCGTAAGTTCAGTTTTCTTAAGGAGCTGGGGCTTCAGCCCCGCTGCCTAGGCAAGGCTAAAGCCTTGCTTCCATTTGAGTTCAATAAAAAGGAGTTTCATGATGGTCAAGATAAGGAGCCGGGACTTTAGTCCCGCACAAAAGAAGCATAAACATTAAGCTTCTTGAGACACCCATGCTAAGTAGTCAGTAAAAACAAATACTTAGGTTGCATCTAAGTCTTTTGTAATAGTGGGGGGGCTGGGTTGGTGTTTGGGCTGGTGTTAATGATGAAGTGGTAATGTAATGTTTACCCTGAAACCACCAAGTTCTTCAGACTGTTCAAAATTAATACTGCCGTTGTAGTCGTTAATAATATCGGCAGTAATCGCCAGCCCAAATCCATGACCCGAAACTTTTTCATCCAGACGTACACCTCTTTTAGTGAGTTCATTAATTTTTTCATGATCAGCACCCGGGCCATCGTCTTCTATGCAAATGTGAAGATCAGAATTAACACTCACGCTAAGCGAAATTTTCTGTGTAGCCCATTTATAAGCATTATCTAGCAGGTTACCGAGTAACTCCATCATGTCTTCACGATCGACCGGGCAAATAATGTCATCGGGTATTTGTGTCGTTAATTTTAATGCATTATTAGTATGCATCATCTCTAGCGTTTTAAGCAGTGCCGACAGGTCATCTGTAAATGAAAACAGGCTGCCGCTATGACTATGGCCTGCTAAACGTGCCCGCTTTAGAATACGTTCTGTAATCTGATGAATATCATCTGCCTGTTTTATTAATGTGTTATTAATTGTGTCGGGGATGTCATGTTTATCGGTTAACTGTTTTATAACGGTTAAAGGTTTTTTAATTGCATGGGCTAAATCACCCAGAGAATTACGTGAGCGGAGTAAGTGCTGTTGCATAAGGCCGAGTAAATGATTTACTTCATTAATTAATGGATGTAATTCGCTCGGGACATCAGTGCTTAGTTTATCAAGCTTTCCTTGTTGAAGTGATTTTAGCTCGTGCTGTATTTTAATAAGGGGTATTAAGCTTTTACGAAGAATAAATATTTGAATCATGACCAGGGTTAATAACATGCCGATGGCCATAGCAGCAAACCAGTATTTAAACTGGTTAATATTTCTATTTATAGGATTAAGATCTTCAGCAACAGTTATCGTTAGTTGATGCCCCTGTTTTTTATAACCAGCAGACACAATTAACAGGGATTGTTGTTCCGGCCCTGTTTGTAATGATTGTAATTGTTGACCGGTGTTCACTGTTTGATGGTTAAGTTTTTGATCCCATAAAGAGCGAGAAGTAATGATTTGGTTCTCTGAGCCAATAACAAAGTAATGTCCAGAAAAGGGCAGATTATAAACGTGACCAACTTGTAAGATATCAATTGTTAAACTGTTTTTTTTGTCGAAATTAACATTGCTCAATAAAGTTTCTGCATCATGTTTCAGGCGTGATGCAATATATTCCTCAGCCAGAAATTGAACATTAATACTCACCAGTAACCACAATGCAGAGAAGGCGACAATTAAACTGAGTAATAAGCCTGTGCCGAGTTTAGATTGCAATGATTGCATTAGTGGTTGTCTCTAAAAACATAGCCCTGGCCACGTCGTGTTTCAATTCGATCTTTACCTAATATTTGACGCAGATGCCTGACATATACTTCAATGACATTACTGTCTTTTTCAGAATCGAAATCATAGATATGTTCAGTGATTTTTGATTTTGACAAAATTCGTTCCGGGTTTAATAAAAAATAGCGTAACAAGCGATATTCAATGCCGGTTAATTTATGTGATTTGTCATCTTCGGTGGTTACCGTTTGTTTCTCTTCATCCAGTGAGAGACCAGCAACATTGAGTGTGCCGCCGGGTTGCTGGCTTGATCGATGTAGCAATGCGGTAATTCTGGCTAATAATTCTTCAACATGAAAAGGTTTTCCCAGGTAATCATCGGCACCGACTTTGAAGCCATCCACGCGCTCATGCCATGCATTTCTGGCCGTTAGTACAATCACCGGTAAAGGGTTATTACTGGCCCGCCAGTTTTTCAGAACATCAATACCATTGCGCAGAGGTAAGCCCAGGTCAAGCACCGCAACATCGTATATCATTTCACTGCCAAGGTACTCAGCGTCAACGCCATTGTCTGCCACATCTACCGCATAACCTGCCGCCTGCAGGTCTTTTTTTAGTGTGTTTACCAAATCATGATCGTCTTCTGCTAATAGTAAGCGCATGTTTAATCGTCTTCCTTAACAGATATCAGCTTGCCGGTTTTTGCATTAATATAAATTTCTCTTACCACCCCGTCTTCACCCAGAATTTCCACTTCATAGACGATTTTTCCATTTTCTTTTTCCAGCTCTACCTCAAGAATTTTACCTGGGAAAATTTTACCTGAGAAAATTTTATCTGGGAATGTCAGTCTTATATTCTTAAGTATGGCTTCCAGGGGTAATATTTCACCGGAGACTTGCAGACGTCTGGCTTCAATATAGTCATCATCGGCCTGTGCAAGTTGTAATGGGGCCAATGCAATAAAGCCCAGTGAAATATAGCCCAGTGTAATAATGGCCAGCAGTATGCCGGGCAATAAGTTTTTAGTAATATGAGGTTGGCTATTCATGTTTTAAGTATACCTCAATCGCGGGTTAATCATCCCACTTACCAAAGCCGGGGATACGCACATCGTGCTCATTAAACATACCTTGTTCAGCCTTTGCATGACAGGTATCACATTGGCTAAAGCTTTTAACCTGTGGATTGTCTGAAACCATGGATTGTGGGATTTCATCATGTTCATGTTTAAAATAGGGGATATCTGATATGCGTAAGGGTATATCACTCGACTTAATAGACTGGCTAAATTTACGTGATCGTCGATAATCAGACTGCTCAGCACTATTTGTTAGAAGATACTGACCAATTGACTGGGCAGTTAGCGCATCAAGTTCGGCATTATCGCCAAAATGATCTTCAAGCCCTGACATTAATTTACTCCATGATTTTGCAGGCAATAATCCGGGCGGATAGGCCATGTGACAGCTACCACATTCATCTTTATATAAAGGATTTGTAACAGAGGCTACATCGGATGATTTATGTCGCTGCTCTTGCATTTTCCCCCAGCGAAAATCATTATCACTCCACACGACAGGCAGTGTGAGAATGCCGACGGTGAAAACAATTGCGCTTATTGCAAGTGTGCTGTTCATAACATTTCTCCTAAAATTTAGATTCGCTTTCAATGTAAACGAGTATGTTGGATTTTTCCTGAGCCGTGCATTCACGCCCCAGGGTCCATTTACAATTACGTTTAAACCATTTGTTGATTTTTTTAACACGGGTTAAGCGTTGCGGGTTAACCGACGGTGCCATCGGTTTAATTGGCTTGTTTGTTTTAATGTGTTTTCCTGGTTGAGTTAAATCCTGTGTGTGGCAACTTGCACAACTGCGACGGGGAAATTCCCCCTTAGCCATAAATGTTTTTTGCCATAATGCTTTTCCCTGTTGTGCATCGGCCGTGTTTGCTCCCTGAGTAGAGTAAACCGTTAATAAATCATTAACCGTGTTGGGTTCTGCCTGGGCAAAGCCCAATGGCACACTGATAAGTAGGGTGGTCATTAGAAATGTGTTATTCATGATTAATCCTTATTCTGCTTTGTCAGGCTTAAAGCCGGTTAACATAGATGACACCAGGTTCTCTTTATGAATTAAGCTTTCAATTAACACCCCGGCAACATGTATAAATACAAGAAATAGTGTGAAGTTAGCAAAGAACTCATGAACTTCTTCAAGTGCATTACTCCATACGCTTTCGGTTTGAGTAAACCAGTGAGCAACGGGGCCTATATGCTCTTCAGCACCGAGTAAAAAAACACCCGTTATCGATGTAATGAGTAAACTGATAATCAACAGAATGACCATGGCTCCCCCGGCGGGGTTATGCCCAAGATAACGCTTAGCTTTAAAACGTAAGGTATCTTTCACAAATTGCATGATATTTTCACGGGAATAGACAAAATTACTGAACCTGGCATATCGTGTGCCGATAAACCCCCAGATAATTCGGATAACGAGTAGTGCAAGTATCAGGTAACCGGCCCAGCTATGTATGGTTAAAAAATCATCTTCGGTTAGGTAAGCGATGACAAAAGCACTGACCAGGGACCAGTGAAAAAATATGACAAGTGGATCCCAGACCCTTGTTTGAGATGAATTAGCCATGATAGTAAGACCTCCAGATTTCAACTGACTTTAATATATCAACTGAAACTGAAATCAAGCTGAAAATAGAGGATTAAAAAAGAAAAGCGTCTCAAGACACCCATGTTAAGTCGCCCGTAAAAAAAGAGGTTTAGATTGAGTTCAGGTTTTTTGTTAGAGTGGGTGTCGGGATTAGTGCCAGTTGAGTCAAAGGGGTATGGGAGAGATCAAAATCGAAAGAGTATAAATCGACGAGTCTGACCCCTTGATTCCATAAATCGACGAGTCTGACCCCTTGATTCCAGTCTGACCCCTTGATTCCGCCCCTTGATTCCTCCACTTGATTCCACTTGGTTCCAAAAACGGGCTTATGGTGCGTGTGATTTTGAAGTCGATACTAAAATGAAAAAAGGTTAACCACTACAGGGCAGGTTTATGTTATTAGCTAGAAATCTTCAAATAAAGAATATTATAAATCATTTATTAGCTATGCTTTTTTTATTTGTTTCGTCTATAGCTAGCGCATCTGAGTCGGAATCACCTGTTTGGTACGGAAAAGATGTGAATGATCAACCGGTTATACATTTATATTTTTTCTGGTCAGAAAAATGTCCGCATTGTTTGCAAGCACTCCCGGATATTATAGAAATAGATAAAGCCTACCCATGGTTAACACTACATTCACTTGAGTTGGTGAATCATCCGGAACATATCCAGACATTTATAAACATGTCTGCATGGTTTGGTGCTGATGCTCGCAGTGTGCCTACCTTTATGTTTTGTGCAAACTTGATAAGTGGTTATGAAAGTAAACAAACAACGGGTGAATTATTAAGGTCAAATTTAGAGGCTTGTTTTCAGTTTGCTAAAGAAAATAATCCGGATAATAAAACCGCTTTTGTTATATCTCATGATGAGCCTGAATCTATTGATATTCCATTGCTGGGTAGTATTTCATCTGAAGATTTTTCATTACCTGTGCTAACGGTGTTTATTGCAGGCATGGATGCCTTCAACCCTTGTGCTTTTTTCGTGCTGCTTTTTTTACTGAGTTTGATGGTACATACACAGAGCCGAAGTAAAATGATATTCATTGGAGGTGTTTTCGTTTTTGTTTCTGGTGCTATGTATTTTTTGTTTATGGTAGCCTGGTTAAATTTATTTATCTACCTGGGAGAATTGCGATTAATTACCCTGCTAGCAGGCTGTATCGCTGTTTTAGTGGCTTCAATTAATATTAAAGATTACTTCTGGTTTAAAAAAGGCGTTTCTTTAAGCATATCTGATAATAAAAAACCTAAATTGTTTGATCGTATGCGAAATTTGTTACGACTTGATTCATATGCAATGGTTATTGTCTCGACTATTGTTCTAGCCGTTGTTGCAAATAGTTATGAACTTTTATGTACAGCAGGGTTTCCTATGGTGTATACCAGAATACTAACTTTAAACTCATTGACGACAGAAAGTTACTATTTATATCTTCTGTTATATAACCTGATTTATATATTACCTTTATTTGTTATTGTTGTTCTATTTACTATAAAACTGGGCTCAAGAAAACTGACTGAGAATGAAGGCATGGTGTTAAAGTTATTATCAGGTGTTATGATGTTGCTGCTGGGGAGTATTTTAGTTGTATCACCGCAATTGCTAAGCAACATCTTAGTGGCAGCCATACTCGTGTTTCTTGCTATTAGCATAACCTGGGTAATAGTGAAAATTACACGCCCAGAAAAATTAGATGAGCGATAAAAAAATAATCAAACCATGATTAAACTCTAACAGCTATTAAAAAACTGGTCTGTTGCGAATGGCACTTAACTTAAGATTAAACTATAGCCGGTTCGTCATTCCGGTTAAGCTTCTCAAGACAAAACTTCTCAAGACGCCCAAATAACTTCTCAAGTTAACCATGCTAAGTAACCCGTAAAAACAAAGACTTAGATTGAATGCAGGTTTGTTGTTACATAATTTATCGAAATTTATCGAGACACCCTTAAATAAGGCAGGGATAAGTCTCAAAAATTAAGCAAGGTGATCGTGTAAGTTGCGAGTATTAAGGAGCCGGGGCTTCAGCCCCGCTGCCAATAGTTTGTCGAGACACTCATATTAAGCAGGGATTAATCCCAATAATTAAGATGGGTGACCGCGTTGGTGTTAAAAGTGGATGTCATTTATTACAGACGATGGGACGATTGAACTTATTGATGTCAGAAGAGGGCAAGTTTGCCAGTAAGTTTAATGTGTTAAGTCAATATTTAACCTCATAGTCGATAGTCTAACTCAGTCTTAGTCTTAGATGTCCGGGTTAGTGTTAATAATTTACTAATATCTTTGGCTAACTCGTCTCGAGTTAAAAATGTGATATATATCACATTTTCAATTGTGTCAGATTTTCCCTACAATTGGTTTCTATTTTAGATAATGCTTGAATGGTAATATTATCGATCAGTATTAAGCTTGGCCGATATTTAAAATAAGTACGCAATGACGGCAACATATCAGTTCTTTTGCTTGTTGTAATGAGCACTCTCATTTACCACTTAAGCTGTATGTTAATGGGTGGTAGCGAATTCAAACGTGTATTATTTTTCTGAATACGCCTCCTAAATGTATATTAAGTTCGTAATTTATCGAACCTTGGTCTCGCTTGTTTTTGATTTTATATAATGTAAGGAATGTTTATGCGTCGTTTAGGATTACCTCTGTTACTGGTTGGATTATTTTCTCTCAATGCTCACGCTGCAGGCGGTCGAGCTGACTATGACCTTGATGATGATGGCCTTATTGAAATCAATGATCTCGATGATTTAAATGAAATTCGAAATCATTTAAATGGCACAGCACTTTATGCGGAGAGTGTGGGTTGTCCAGCAGCTGGATGTAATGGTTTTGAACTAAGCACAAGCCTTGATTTTGATAGCAATGGCGATGGTATTTTAAGTGACGCGGATAGCTACTGGAACGCCGGTGAAGGATGGCATCCGATTGGTGGAATCAGCACGCCTTTTACCGCTATTTTTGAAGGAAATGATCAGATTATTCGTAATTTAATGATTGATCGTGGTGATGAAATTGGTTTGTTTTCAGCAACTGAATCTGCACAAGTTCAAAATTTAAGTTTTGAGGGGGCGCTAACTTCGATACACGGTTCAAGTCATGTGGGTGGTGTTGTTGGTTCGAGTCTTCAGAGTGATTTTTTAAATGTGCATTTTACGGGTGAAATCAGTCGGGGGACTCTTCCTCTGGCAGTCGGAAATATAGGTGGATTAATTGGTACTGCAAGTACAAGTAATATCACTAATTGCTCGGCAAAAGTAACTATTGATATTGGTGCAAGTACAGTGGGTGGATTGGTCGGCTCTTTCGATTCCGCGAATATATTAGAGAGTTACGCTAATGTCTTTATTAAAGGTGGCAGAGAGGTTGGAGGGCTTGTAGGGAAAATCTCAAACTCAGATATTATAGCAAGCTTTGCTATAGGTAAAATAGTTGGAAGTTCTCGAGTTGGTGGGTTAGTCGGTGACGTTACTGCTCGCACCCAGGTGACAGCAAGTTTTTCATCAGTCAACATTTCAGAAGCTAGAGATTCCGTAGGTGGATTGATTGGAGACGGAGGTTCATCTGCCTTAGTATCTGCGAGTTTTTCTGTGGGTAGTGTAACGGTAAATAAATTTCAACGGGCCTACAATATTGGTGGCTTTATGGGGTTTAGTGGGAGCTCTTCTACTGATAGAAATAGCCACTGGGCCATAGACACAAGCGGCCAAATTTCGGGCGGGCGTTTTAATCGTAGTGCAGATGGGGCAACATTGGCTGAATTACAGTGCCCTGTTTCGACAGATAGTACAGTTTGTGCAGGCAGCACGTTATACGTTGACTGGAGTTCATTTGTTGACGCTGGAGGCAATGGGTACTGGGATTTTGGCACGTCTACTCAACTACCCGGGCTAGTGTTAAATGGTCAAACGTTCCGTGACAGCGATGGTGATAATGTTCTTGATAGTAATGATGATTTCCCCGCTAATTTTGCCGTATCAAGGGATACTGATGGCGATGGTAAGGTCGATGCATTCAATGTAAGTTGTGATAGCGATTGTCAAACGGCATCTGGTTTTGTGCTAGATCAATTTCCAAATAATATTGCTGCATCATTAGATGCGGATCTTGATGGTTTACCTGATGAATTTAATTTAGATTGTGATGCAGCGTGTATTGCAGGTTCGGGTTTAACGTTGGATACATTATTAAATGATACTGACAATGATGGCGTAAATAATTCCCTTGATAACGATACAAACGGTGTGCTCAATGCCGATATTGATTCCGATGGTCTTATAGGAATCTCAACATTAGAACAACTGAATGCCGTGCGTTTTAATGTAGCGGGTACCAGTCGAGTTATGAGCAGTACGAGCGAACCTGATTCAACGGGCTGCCCGATTAGAATCCTGGATGGTGTATTACAAAGCGCTTGTACAGGTTATGAATTGACTCAAAGTTTGAATTTTGATTCTAATAGTAACGGTGTAATCGATGAAGGTGACATCTATTGGAATGCCGGTGAGGGCTGGTTGCCAATGCCATTATCAGGTACTTTCAATGGTAACGGCTTTGTTATCCAGAACTTAATGATTAATCGCGTAAACTCCCGATTTGTAGCACTCTTTAATTATACGGGCGGCGCTACAATACGAAACCTGGGTTTAACGGGCGATCTTACTTCAATACAAGCCCAAAGCTCAGTTGCGGGTCTGGTAGCTAGTGCTCGAAATACCCTGATTGAATCTAGTTTTGTAGAAGGCGAGATTAGTGCGGTATTAAGTACAGCAGCGGGTTTAGTCGCCGATGCGCCTGATAGTCAAATTAAAGGGAGCTTATTTGTTGGGGATGTATCTGCGAAAACACAGGCAGGTGGTTTGGTTGGGATCGCTGCAGCAACGCACATTGAAGCCTCTTTTGCGACAGGGCAGGTAACGGCTGATAGTGAGGCCGGTGGTTTGATTGGTATTTTAAGCAACGATGGGGCAAATATAATTAATAGCTATGCCAGTACCCTGGTTTTAGCTGGTGTAGATTCGGGAGGGTTAATTGGTGCCTTTGGATCTGGAACTCTCAGCTCGAATCCTGTTGTAGTCAGAAGACCAGTTACTGAAATTATAAATAGCTATTGGGCGACCGATGTATCCAGGCAAACAACGAGTGTGGCAGGTTCGGGGTTTACATCAACTGAGTTACAGTGCCCAACAACCGCAGATAATACCATTTGTGCAATAAGCGAGCTTTATACAGGTTGGGCAAATAGCCTTAATACGAATAGTGATCCGTACTGGAACTTTGGCTCTGTAAATGAATTACCGGGCTTAGCTTTAAACGGTGTGACCTACCGTGATGCTGATGGTGATGGTGTTTTTGATAGCAATGATGCTTTTCCCACTAATTATGCAGCGTCTACAGACGGTGATGGTGACGGTGCGCCAGATAAGTGGAACCTTACCTGTGATCTTGAGTGCCAGAACAACTCTGGACTGATTCTTGATAACCTGCCGGATAATGTAGCCGCTTCGGTGGATTTAGACCTCGATGGCTTACCTGAAAGCTTTAATGACAACTGTGATAATACGTGTCGAAGTGGATCTGGCCTTACACTAGATAGCCTATCAAATGACACTGATAATGACGGAATCACTAATCTTGAAGATAATGATGATAACAATGACGGAATTATTGATGCAGATGCCGATTCTGATGGTTTGATAGATATTGTCACATTAGATGAGCTCAATGCCATGCGTTTTGCCTTAAATGGGCAATTTCAGAAAGTGACAGCAGATGCAATTGAGGATAATTCGGGTTGCATGATTCAAATTGATGAAGGTGTACTGCAAAGAAGTTGTAGAGGTTATGAGCTATTACAAGATATAGACTTTGATAGTAATGCAGATGGCGTACTTAATGCTGCTGATGCCTATTGGAATAGTGGCACGGGCTGGCAACCACTGGGGACTCCTGATGAGCCCTTTAGTGCAGTGCTAGAAGGCAATGGTTTTAGTCTTTTAAATTTAATGATCAAGCGTATTAGCACGGATTATCAAGCGTTTTTTGCCTATACCCTAAATTCAAGTATTTCAAATTTTGGGCTTTCAGGTGACTTAATGTCGATTGAGGGTAATCGCTTTGCCGCGAGTTTAATCGCTTCAGCTTCATTTACCAATGTAATTAACTCGTTTAGTTTGGGAGATGTATCGGCTCGAGAAAGTGCTGGTGGACTGGTCGGGGAATTTAATAGAGGCTCCATGGATGGCAGCTTTTACAGAGGGAATATCTTAATATTTCCATCAAATTTTAGTAAGATTCGTGCCGCGTTTCGGGTTGGTGGCCTGATCGGGGAAGCAAGCAATATGAGCATAACGAATAGTTATGTTTTAGGCACTCTTTCAGGGGAAGCTAATATTGGAGGGCTTGTTGGGCTTGGTAACAATGTATCAATGACCCGTGCTTACTTCAGAGGCGTTATTACTGCTCGGTCAAGCAATGTCGGTGGGCTGATCGGACAAGGGGTGAATAGTACCATCACCAGTAGTTACTTTATCGGTGATATTTTAGCTGAACTTGATAATGTTGGTGGGCTAATAGGAAGTGGTAGGGAGAATAGTACAGTGATAGGTAGCTTTGCTTCCGGTAGCCTTTCTGCACGGTCTAAAATTGGCGGTCTAATTGGTAGTAGTTCTTCTTCACTTAGTAAATCATTACCAACTATTACTGCAGTTGACAGAAGTTATGCGGTAATAACGATTACAGGCACTGGCGATACATTTGGTGGATTGCTTTCTAGTGCGGGCACTATTACAAACAGTTACTGGGCAACGGATGCCACTGGGCAGGCAACTGATGGAGGAAGTGGAGGAGTGGGTGTTACCCTGGCCGAGTTACAGTGCCCGACCGCTGCTGATAATATAAACGACTGTGCTACGGTTGATCTTTATACGGGATGGGCAAGTTTAGTTGATGCTGAGGGTAACCCTTATTGGGACTTTGGCTCGAATCAACAGCTTCCGGGTTTGATTATTGATGGGCAGGTAGGTCGTGATTCTGATGGGGACAGTGTCATTGATATTAATGATGCCTTTGCCTTCGATGCAACAGAATCAGTAGATACAGATGGTGATGGTATTGGTAATAACGCCGATCCAGATGATGACAATGATGGCGTCGAAGATGCCCTTGACCTGTTCCCCTTAGACGCAACTGAAAGTGTAGACCTCGACGAAGATGGTATAGGCGATAATGCGGATATAGATGATGACAATGATGGTGTGTTGGATATTAATGATTCGGATAACACGAGTGATAACGGAAGGCCTGTTATTTTCTCGGTGCCTGCACCTCTAACTTTATTGGCGAGTGGTGAAACAAGCCAGGTTGAGTTATTTACATTTGCAAATGAAATTAGTCTTATAGATTTTAATGAGATTCTTAATGCACAACTCAATGGTGAGTCGATAGCGATCGGTGTGAATCAATTTGGTGGGGTGGATGCGTTCGATGCGGTTGATTTCGAACTTGAACTGGAAATTTCTTACAATGGACTTGTGTTGGTGCTTGATGGTAATGATCAGGTGGCTTTGCCCAGTGGGCCCCTAAGTCTACAAGTGGTAGCAATTGATGATGCGGGTAATCGAAGTGACCCGGCTGAGTTTATCGTTAATATATATCCACAGGTATTATTTACACTGCCAGAGTCAGTGACAGGTGAGCCGTCGCAAGCACGTCTTGCAGTGACGCTCTCGGGGCCATCACCTGAGTATCCGATTGTGGTTGGTTTTAGTCTTGATACTCAAAGTGCTGATCTAGCAGATTTAGATACTGAGATTTTTGATTCTGAAAACATAACGATTAGCATTGAAAACGCAGCGGCGCTTGATGATGCGGCATTAATTATCCCGGTAATAGATGACGGCGTGGTAGAAGCGGATGAGACTATGCTGTTTAGCGTAAGCTCAGTACAGGCTGGCCAAACTCGTTATGATGAATTGACGGGAGCCCCAATCGATACGCAGCATGTGCTTAGCGTAACTGAAGCGAATCTGGCACCCGCGGTATCCATCATCTTTACTCAAAATGACATAGAAGTTATATCAGTGGATTCCAAGGGCGGTGACGTCATTATTAGCGCGGTAGTGAATGATCCTAATGGAAATGATACCCATAGCTTTGTTTGGGATACTACGGATCTACAAACAACCGTCGGCAATGTAAGTCAGTTTACCTTTAGTCCAGCCTCGTTTGAGGATGGGCTTTATAACTTTTCAGTGAGTATTACCGATAGTGGGGAATCGCCCTTGTCAGCTGAGAGTAACGGGATTCTTGTCATTGAAGAAGTTGATAACATTGTAGTGGGCAGCGGTGGAGGAGGGGGTGGTAGTACCAACCTTAATTTCTTGTTATTGCTGCTGTTATCTCTTTCTTTCTTAAGATGGAGGCGCGAAAACTAAGTTTTTTTAGTTTGTTCTATGCATAACAAAATCATGAGTACACATGGTTTTGTTATGCTAGAAATTAAATAAATATCTTTCTTGATGAAGTTAAAAAAGACATCAGCTAACTCTGAAATGAAAAATTAAATATAGCTAAAAAAAGAAAATAAATTCTACGTATAAAAAACTCCGCACAGCTTTAAAAGCACAGCATGCGCTTATAATCCAGTTTTTCACAGGCTTGTCTGAGTTTATTCACCGAACACACCATGCTTTTCAACTTGTTTTCAGTGTCTCTAGCGTCTTCTCAGCTTCTCAAGACACCCATGCTCAGCTTCTCAAGACACCCACAGCTTCTCAAGACACCCATGCTAAGTAACCTGTAAAAACAAAGACTTAGATTCAATCCATGTTTTTTGTTACAGTGGGCGTCCGGGTTGGTGCTAGAACTCAAATAATCAGCGAAATAAGAGTCTCTTATATGTTGTCTGCTTTAACGCAACTATACGATCATTTGATACTTAAACGTCCCGTGTATCCTGTTCTTGTCTGTGTTTTGATAACACTGCTGTTTGCCTTTTACATTCCTGATTTTAAACTCGATGCCTCCGCTGATTCCCTGGTTCTGGAAAATGACAAAGCACTGAAATTTTACCGTTCGATTAAAGTCAGGTATGGCTCAGATGATTTTTTGATCATCACTTATACACCAGAAAAGGATCTGTTCTCAGAACCTGTATTAGACGATATTAGAAAATTGCGGGATGATATTAAAAAACTGCCGCGCATTGATTCGGTGGTCAGTATTCTTGATGTACCACTGACCCAGAGTCCTCCCGTGAGCCTGGCGGAACTTAGCAAAGAAATCCGTACCCTGGAAACGGCAGGCATTGATATGCAACTTGCCCGCAGTGAACTACTAACCAGCCCCCTATACAGCAATATGTTAATTAGCCTGGATGCCGGAACTACCGCTATCCAGGTGAATTTTAAACGTGATGAAACTTACCACAAGCTGCTAATTAAACGAAATGAATTGAGAGAAAAACAACTTACCGTAAAGCTTAAACTGGATGAGCTACACCAGCTTGAGTTAATCAGTAAAGCTTTCAAGGATTATAATTACGCGCTACAGGATCAGGAAACACGGTTAATCAGTGATATTCGCCAAATCATGATTCAACACGGTCGTCAGGCTCGTCTGCACCTTGGCGGGGTGCCGATGATTGCCTCCGATTCAATTGATTTTATCCAGAATGATATGAAAACCTTTGGTATAGGCGTGGTTATTTTTATTGTTATGATCCTGGCTGTAGCCTTTCGTAAAGTTCGCTGGATTATTCTGCCTATGCTGACCTGTTTTATCTCAGGTATTATAATGATCGGACTGCTAGGCCTGCTCAACTGGCGTGTGACGGTTGTATCATCTAATTTTATCTCCCTGATGTTAATAATTAACCTGTCACTGACGATTCATCTAATTGTGCGATATCTTGAATTGCGTGTTAAGGCATTCAGCAATGATCAACAGACACTCATTTTAGAAACCGTTAGATCAAAGTTCGCTCCGTCTTTCTATACAGCAATTACAACCATGGTTGCTTTTGCTTCTCTACTGGTGAGTGATATACGACCGGTGATTGATTTTGGCTGGATGATGGTAATGGGGGTGGCTATTGCATTTATCCTCAGCTTTGTTTTCTTTCCTGCGCTGTTAATGTTTTTTAAACCAGGGCCTGTGGATAAGCTGGATGATCTTACCGGTTACATTATCAGCCAGATTGCCACTGTTATAAATCGATATAATAAAACCATTGTTGTACTGTTTGTATTGTTCAGTGTTTTTAGTGTTCTGGGTATTTCCTTATTAACGGTTGAAAACAGGTTTATTGATTATTACAAGAAACAAACTGAAATTTACCAGGGCATGGAACTGATTGACCAGAAACTGGGCGGCACCACACCTATGGATATAGTTATCTCGGCTCCGGTATCTTTCTTTGAGAAAGAGGATGAGGTTGATAGTAATACCGAATTTTCAGAATCTTTTTCTCTGGAAGAAGAACTCGAATTTGAATTAGAAGATAAAGATTCTGGAGGGATAACCGCCAGCAGCTACTGGTTTAATTACAGCCGGATGGAAACAATTAAAGGTATACATAATTACCTTGATCAGTTACCTGAAACCGGTAAGGTTCTATCTATATATACTTCGGTATCAATGCTCGAACAACTTAAAAATAACCAGGACCTTGATGACTTCTTCCTGTCGCTAATTTATAAGCGTGTACCCCATGAAATGCAACAGGCGCTATTTACACCCTATATGCTGCTGGATGGAAACCAGTTGCGTTTTAGTCTTCGTTTATTTGAATCTGACAAAAACCTTCAACGAAATCAATTAATAGAAAAAATCAGATTAGATTTAATGAATAAATTCAATATTCAAGCAGAACAGATCCAGTTAACCGGCATGGCAGTGTTATATAACAATATGCTGCAAAGCCTTTTTGCTTCCCAAATAAAGACCATTGGCGTTATCTTTATTGCTATTATGATTATGTTTGCCTTCTTGTTTCGTTCCATAGCCCTTGCCTGTGTTGCGATAATTCCAAATATGATACCTGCAGTCATGATGCTGGGTTTAATGGGGCTGGCGGGTATTCCCCTGGACATTATGACAATTACCATTGCCGCCATCTGTATTGGTATTGCAGTGGATGATACCATCCATTATGTGCACCGCTTCAAAGAGGAATTTGTTAAAGACTCTAATTACCTGGAGGCCACAAAACGTTGTCATTCAAGCATTGGACGTGCAATGTATTTCACAACCGTAACGCTGACCCTGGGTTTCTCTATTCTTGTCTTCTCTAACTTTGTGCCCATTATTTATTTTGGCTTACTCACCGGTTTTGCCATTCTGGTAGCACTGTTGGCGGACCTGACGCTATTGCCAGTGCTATTAAGGCTTTTTAAGCCGTTGGGTAGAAAAACTAGTGTTATTACCGAGGTAATATAAAGACACTCATTCTAATAAAAAAATAAATACTAAAACAATAATTAACTTTCATCACATATAAACAGGTTCATTATTCCTCTAAAAAGAGAAATATTTGATAGCTTCCCAAGACAGAGCTTACCAAGACAGTTTCTCAAGACACCCAAACTAAGTAACCCGTAAAAATAAAGACTTAGAATGAATCCAGATTTTTTGTTACGGTGGGTGTCTGGTTTGGTGCGTGCTTAAGCATACAAAACATCGATTATGAGGATATAGAATGAAGAAAGAAATAACAGGCATTTACTGGCTATGTATTTTTGCAGCATTAACCGCCTGCAGTGGCGGTGGGGGTGGCGGTAATGACAGCAGTCCGAAACTAGACAAAGGCGCGAATTTTACGACCTTTGAATCGGGTCAGGTACGACCCATGGCTATGTCACCTGATGGCGCCAGGCTTTTTGTGACTAATACGCCCAATAACTCACTTGAAATTTATTCGGTTAGTCCAGCCGGGTTAAGCTTTGTCAGTTCAGTGCCTGTAGGAATGGAACCCATTGCCGTGGCAGCGCTAAACAACAATGAAGTGTGGGTGGTCAATCATTTATCCGACAGTGTCAGCATTGTTGATGTCAGTGCAATGCCGGCACGGGTCACTCGCAGTCTGCTGGTGGGTGATGAACCAGGGGATATTGTGTTTGCCGGCACAGGCAACCGATTTGCATTTATTACCACCGCCCACCGTGGGCAAAACGGGGCAGATGATGAACCTATTGATGCCCAGTTGCTGATGCCGGATGTGGATAGGGCCGATGTGTGGGTATTTGAAACTGCAGCGATAGGTGCCAGCATAGGGGGCGATCCACTAAAAGTGATAGGTCTGTTTGGTGATACCCCTCGTGCTATGGCCGTCAGCCAGGACGGTAACACGGTGTATGCCAGTGTGTTTTTCTCAGGTAACCGCAGCACGACTCTGGGTGAAGACAATTTCAGTAAGCGAGGCCCAGTACAGAGCAGTGATGGTGTGAGCCACCCAGATACCGGTTTAATAGTACAGTTTGATGGCAGCAACTGGGTAGACGATACGGGCAGTGTTGATGATCTCAACGGTACACTTTACGCTAGCAAGATACCTTTTAGCTTACCCGACAACGACGTATTTATTATCACCGTGGGCACCGATCCTATGTTGAGCGGTCAACGAAGCGGCGTGGGAACAACCCTGTTTAATATGATTGTTAACCCGGCTTCGGATGTGCTGTATGTGAGCAATACCGAGGCATTGAATTTAACCCGCTTTGAAGGGCCAGGTAGCGGTGCCAGCACCGTGCGCGGTCATTTTGTGGAAAGTCGTATTACGGCTATCAATAACAACACTGTCACCCCCACTGTCACCCCCACTGTCACCCCCACTGTCACCCCACGACATTTAAATAAACATATTAATTACGAGACGTTTATTGGCTCTCAGGCCGAAAGAGACCTGGCCATCGCTCAACCTATGGGAATGGATATAACCCAGAATGGCGCCACACTTTATGTGGCCGGTTTTGGATCACAAAAAGTGGCCATCTATGACACCGCCGAGCTAGAGAGTGATACCTTCACGCCATCAGCGGCAAATCAAATTGCACTGAGCGCAGGTGGGCCTTCCGGGCTTGTGCTGGATGAGGGTAATAGCCGGCTTTATGTTTTAACCCGATTTGATAATGGTATTTCCATTGTTGATACCGATACAAAAAATGAAACCATGCATTTGACGATGTACAACCCAGAGCCCGACAAAGTGGTCAATGGCAGGCCCTTTCTTTATGATGCAACAACGACGTCAAGCCATGGAGATTCATCCTGCGGGCTGTGTCATGTGTTCGCCGATTTTGATGGACTGGCCTGGGATCTGGGCAACCCGGATGACGTGGTAGTGAATAACCCCAATGATTTCGTAAACCCGTTTTTACTGCCGCCTGCACCGCCTGTATTCCATCCTATGAAGGGGCCTATGACCACCCAGAGTTTAAGAGGCTTAAAAGGCAACGGCCCCATGCACTGGCGAGGGGATCGAGTGGGTGCCAGTGCCACCGCAGGCGAAAGTCTGGAGTTGGGTGCATTTAAAGATTTCAATGTGGCTTTCCCCGGCCTTATCGGGCGCGAAGCAGAACTGCCCGCTGCAGATATGCAGGCCTTTGCCGAATTTGCACTGGAGATAAGTTATCCGCCTAATCCGATACGCGCGCTGGATAATTCTTTAACAACGAATCAGGCGCTCGGGTTGTCTATTTATATGAGTGACATTACAACAGGTGACGCATTTACTTGTAATGACTGCCATGCCCTCAATCCGCTAAATGGAAATTTTGGCACGGCAGGATTATCCACAGTTGAAGGCGATGAAATTTCTCAGGAATTTAAAGTGCCACATCTGCGCAACATGTATCAGAAAGTAGGCAAGTTTGGTAACTCAGGAAAATTTTCAACTGACCCGACAATGTATGGGCCGCAGATAAAAGGCTTCGGTTTTATGCACGATGGCGGTATGGATACGCTGGATAAATTTTTGCAGGGCGAAGTTTTTCGTTTTGATTTAGATCCCACTGCAAATGATAGCAAGCGTCGACAGGTAGTGGATTTTGTTATGGCAATGGACAGTGAGCTGGCACCTATTGTGGGTCAACAAATCACCCTCACCGCAACCAGCAGCATAAAGGCAAAGGATCGTATTGATTTATTACGCGCACGCGCGATGGTGACATCACCCCGAGAAGAATGTGATCTGATTGTAAAAGGTGTGGTGGCAGGCGAAGCACGGGGTTATCTCATGCTGGCGAATGGCAGTTATCAAAGTGATCGCAAGGCAGATATTATTTCAGACGTCGCACTCCGCAATTTAGTAACCACAAACAACCAAACGCTGACGTTTACCTGCACGCCTCCCGGTTCGGGTGAGTGGATGGGTATAGATCATGACGAAGATGGCAGTTTTGATCGAGATGAAATTGATGACGGCACTGATCCTCTTGGAATATAAATTCGCTGCGCAGATTATAATTAACATGGGTGTCTCGGTTATTATTTCTCGGTTATTATTTCTCGGTTATTATTCTGGACGAGATCAGAAGCAAGGCAAAGTATTTTTGAATACATTGAAGTTTTTTATAACAGAAAGCGCAGGCATGCTTTTTTAAACTACCTAACACCGGTAGAATACGAGGAGAAGTATACCTGTATTTAAATCGTCCGTTTTATTGGGGGAAGCTCAGTTCCCTTAGCTTGACCCCCTTAGCTTTCGCGCGCTATCATCAAGCAACCAATCGCGAATGAGACCGACGATACTCCCCTGGGCGTAATTTAAACTGTTTCTTAAATGCTTCACTAAATGCCGCTTCTGACTGATAGCCAACACTCTCAGCAAGCGAAACTAAAGACATATTTGTATCAATTAATAATCGACTCGCTTTTTGTACTCTTACGAATATTACATACTGCAAAGGTGTCATATGCACCAATTCTGTAAATCGATTTGAGAATGCAGATCGGGACATGCAGGCTACTTTTCCCAATTTCTCCACACTCCATTTATGAGAAGGATTACCATGAATAGCCGATAGAGCCTGGTTAATTCGTGAATCCGTAAACGCAGATAAAAATGGAATTTTTTCAGCTGCACAATCCAATGTAGCTCGTACAACCTGTACCAGGATTATTTCAGATAGTCTATCGATAATGGCATTTGCTCCAGGTTGCATACTAGCTGCTTCATGTGCAATGAATCCAATAGCGCTGTCCAACCACTGAGTGTTATAACTGGAATCACCCGACACAGATAGTTTAGCAGGTAGATTTTCCAACAAGGGATGACACTCTAATTCATCGAACGTAAACTCGCCACAAACCAGGCAACATCCTGCGCCACCACCACCATATATCAACTGCCCAGAACCGACGTAGCTCACATCGTCCAACACCTCTGCCAATGGTCTTGTTTCTGTTGCGCTTTGATCGGCGATGGTATGTGCTGCGCCATGAGGGATAATCACCAGATCACCATTAGACATAAATGCGCCTTCTGTTTGCCCATTTATCTGCAACCAACATTGACCTCGAATCACAATATGGAATCGCGCAACTTTCCCCTTCGCGGGTACCTCTAATCCCCAAGGGGCTGTCAATTCAGTTCTAAAGTACAGACTACTGGATAAGCGTAACGTATTCAAAATATCTGTAAGTGCATCCATAAAAAAACATCCCAACTGCTAACGTGCAACCTAAACTCGGAAAATATATATAAGCTCCAGCATAACAAAAAGCATTCACCCAGTATCTACCACAACAATGTTTAAATACGATTCAGACGTAAAT
>Ga0316206_1000878_pt1 | contig 32646 bp, 23 predicted proteins | sample 6monthpyrite_MG_FD_204942 | JGI IMG/M metagenome (GOLD analysis project Ga0316206, IMG submission 204942) | Microbial mat bacterial communities from mineral coupon in-situ incubated in ocean water Damariscotta River, Maine, United States -... | ecosystem: Environmental > Aquatic > Marine >... | reverse complement strand
CTTTGTCAGCTGCGGCTTTGTCAGCTGCGGCTTTGTCAGCTGCGGCTTTGTCAGCTGCGGCTTTGTCAGCTGCGGCTTTGTCAGCTGCGGCTTTGTCAGCTGCGGCTTTGTCAGCTGCGGCTTTGTCAGCTGCGGCTTTGTCTGCTGCGGCTTTGTCAGCTGCGGCTTTGTCTGACGTTGTTCCTTGTTGTTGGACAACTTCTATCACATCTGTAGCAATTTTTGCAGTAACATCTGCTACTACTTTTGCGACGGACGCTACATCTAGCTCAACGACTGGGGCTTCTATTCTCGTGGTTAGTTCAGGTGTATCTATGGCTTTAGTTGTCGGAGTCTTTGTCTCAGGCGTATCTAGAGATCTAATAGTTGGAGTGTTTGTTCCAGTTATACCAGTACCTGAGGGTTGAGATGCTGGCTCTTGCGGAGATGGCATATTATTTGTTGGAGTTTTATTTTCTTCCTCTACTATTTGAATTTTACTTTTAGGAGTTTCATCTTCAGCTTTGTTTATAGGAACTTTTTTGTCATCAACTTTTTTGTCATCAACTTTTTTGTCTTTTTTGTCATCAGCTTTTTTGTCTTTTTTGTCATCAGCTTTTTTGTCTTTTTTGTCATCAGCTTTTTTGTCTTTTTTGTCATCAGCTTTTTTGTCTTTTTTGTCATCAGCTTTTTTGTCTTTTTTGTCATCAGCTTTTTTGTCTTTTTTGTCGCCAGCTAGTGGAACTTTTACTTCAGTTTTTTCCCCTAGGGAGCCTTCCATTTTTGCCAAGAAGGATTTAGGGATTGGACCTGGTATTGTAGGTGCTGCACCTCTGGTATTTGTCAGTTGACCAGCTCTGATAGGCACAGTTATACCATCTTTTGTAACAGTTCCATGTCCCTCTGTAAAAGCTACATTTTCCTGATCTGCTAAAACAACTGTACCACGGATACCAATGGTAGCTGTTTTGGTAGCAAGCTTGAATTTCTCAGGAGCAATATGTCCAATTTTACCGGTTATTGATTTGAATGCACCCTTTATAAATTTAAAATTTGTTTTGGAGTTCGCTGGAGTAGTCTCATCAAATAAGTATTCTGCAATATTCAATTGAGATTTTTTACCAACTGTAACTACTGTTCCATCATTAAAAATTATTTGTGCCTTTGAATTGTCAGCAGTTGAGATAATATCTTTTTCTTCAAGCTTAAAACCTATTGTAAGAGCCAAAGTTTTGGTATCTCTTAGTAAGCTCGCTTTTCCTCTTAATGCCGTAATTTGACCAATGTTAGCCAAAACTAATGTTGTTAACAAAAGTAAAAGTGATAAAATCTTCATAAAAGCTCCTTAATTAAAATGGTACGATTACATTGGCTGATAATGTATCTTTATTGAATCTATTATCAGCATAATTAGAATCATGAATTACATGTGTATACTCAAGTGTTAGTAACATTTTTGGATTGTAAACGTAGGTTCCGCTTAACCACATCTGATACTCTTTATCGGTGCGCTTATACAATTCCAAGCCACTCAATGGTGAGATAGAATGCTCGATATAATTTTTTTGGTATATTTGTAATTTTGGTGCAATTATTATTTTTGGTGTATATTTATAGTTGGCATTTAAGGTAAGTTCATAAAGATTATAAGCTACCTCATTTAGGTCACCAATTTCAGCATTAGTTTTTTCTCTAACTATATTAGCCTTAGTTTTTATACCAAATGTTAACTCTTTTGTATAGATATTTTGGATACCTAGTTCTAAAGTATAAGTATTATTATCTCTGTTTTGATTTGGTGCATCGTTTTGCTGGGATTGAAACTTAAATGCTCCGTCAATCATCCAAGTGGGTGAAAAGATATATTTTATTTTTGGATATATTCCAAAATTACTCATTAATGGTTTTGAACTAAGCCAAATTTTATTTACAAAAACCGCATAATCAACAACTAACTCTTTCGTATAGCTAACTGAGAGAGCAGGTGTTATCTGAACTAAGAAAAGATCCATGTCATGATAACTAAAAATACTTTTATCAAATACTACTAAATCTGCTTTATACTTAACAGTCTCACTTTTTGCATATGTGTAATTTGCCGCAACAACTTCTTGATGTGCCCAGCCAGCTGAAGATGTATTGTTTAGTGTATAGTTAGGAATTTTATCTGATATGACATTATCAACGGTAACCCCGTAAATATTAGAATCGTAATTTAGACCAAAAATTACAGCTCCATTTAATGAATGCTTTTTTCTTTTTTCTTCAATAGCCGCCAAATAAATATCAATATTTTTCTGTACATTTTTAGGAACTTTATCTCTTACATTCATTAACATGGCTTTTGCTTCTTTTAATAAGCCAAGTTGTTGATAACATATTGCCATTTCCAGTTTTACACGATAGGCTTTTTCATTTACAATTATTATTCTTTCATAAGCGGAAAGTGCTTCTTCATATTTTTTTAGCATATATGCAGATTGTCCAAGATAGAAGTTGATATTTGGATTTGAGAGATCATTTAAAAATAATTTCTTTAAAAGAGTGTATGCTTCTTCATACTTTTGCGATTCAAAAAGCTGTTTTGCTAAATCGTACTCCATATTGTTGTTGATTTTTTTGTCTATATTTGGCAATGCTTTGTTGTTATTTGCTATTAATTTTTCATCATTTCTTATTATTACCAGTTGTATTGTCTTATTGTTATCATCTTCAGATGTAACAGATACATTTTTGTCTGGAACCATATGTTCGTTAACAAAGGTGTTTTGAGGCAGAATAGAAATGTTTTTGTCCGATGCTATATGTTTGCTAACAAGAGTATTCTGAGGTACAACAGACATATGTATGTCTGCGAGCACATACTCTTTTACAAAGGCATCAGTAAAACTTGGTTTTACTAAGCTTACTATCTCATCTAGTAAAACTTTACTTTTAATCGGTTCAATCACTAATATATAATATTTTCCAGACGTACGTACATATGCTGTAAAATTATTATCTGCAGAAAAATTGTGAAATATTTTTGATTTTAAAATTGTTCCTGCTTTGTTTAATAACATATTTGCGTCTTTCACATTATCGAAAGTACCAAGAATAATTTTTTTAGAATATGCTTGGAGTGAAATATTACCTGATAAAATAAATAATATAAGATAAAAAAATTTCATTAAAACCCTCTTTAAAACTCTTCTCTTAATACTATTCTAATTTGCCTTAAAGTATAATGTAAAATATGGTGGTAATAAGGATTTAAAGTGAGCTATTTATTTAAGTTAAGCTTGGTCGTAATTGTTATATTTTCTTTAAATGCATGCGGTGGTGGGAATGAGAATTCTTTGAGTACTGATACGAATTTAGAAACTCAAAAATATGGAGAGTTGGTTGTTAAAGAAAACCTAGATGCCATAAATCCTCCAATATTACCGCTAGTGGCAGAAACACCGACCGTAGCTTTAAAACGCTAGTTAGTGTAATTTACTATCAATGCGATAATTTTTCAAATGAGTTAAGTTTATGTCCGAGACTAGACTTTAGAAGTACATTAATAGAGCATAAGAAAGAGGATTTTTTTTGGCTTTGAATATAGCATAAGCTTAGCTTATACTATAAAATACTTTAAAAAAGTGTTACTCTAACTCATTTTAAGTGCGTAAGCTTCTTCATATGTCTTTTTTTCAACATATAATTTGGCATTTTTAATATTATCATACAAGTTATCAAGCTTGTCTTCCGCACTCATGCGTTTAAGCTCTTTTTTATCTAAGTCAGCATAGGCTATGAGTTCATTCCAAGCTGAACTTTCATCCAATGCAAATGCGTAAATTTTGATACCTTCATATTCAAATAACACGTTGCTAAGTAAATTATCTATAAATAATGTTACAAGCGTATTTGGTGTCAATATATTTTTATAACATTCAAATATTGCTTTAAAGTCAGCAAAGTCTTTTAACTCTCCGGCAAAAAGAAGCATCTCATCTTTACTTGAGATGGCAATAGCATGTTTAAGTATTATTTTTGTAGATGTGACCACTAACTCTCCACGATAACCGAAGCGCTCTGGAGTTCCTAGTTTACCGTTAAATGATGGCTGCAGTTGTAACTCGTTTTCGTAGATATAATCTATAGGTGTTCCCATTTTGGTTTCCTTGTTATGTTGTTGTATCTGTTCAAGTTATGTGCTAGCTATGGAAGTGAAATTTACATGCTGTTGCTCTTAAGTGAAGAACTATACCAATGCATAAACCGTACTTGATATGGTGACATTAGTATTGTTAAAAATAAGTGAAGGGAGAAATTGGATATTGAGAGTATTTATTTATAACAATATATTTAACCCAAATTATGTAGTAGGAAATTAAAAAACTCATTCATCATTGCATTCAAGGGGCATTCATTAAAAATTTACACCACCAATAAGGTGGTGTAAATTTTTACTAAACACTCCTTAAATACAAGCATAAACGATTTTTAGAAATATCTACTGCATAATTCGGGTTTAAATATTGTTATAAACGCTTAGGGTTACATAGGTTATTTTTCTTTGCCAACCGTTTCACTTTTTTTTAAAATCACAGTCGTAGATTTATCAAAATTAAAGTATTTATTTGCCACTTCTTGGACTTTCTTTGCAGTAACTTTATTAATGTTGTCTTCATAATTTAGAAGTGGAGAAATATCTCCGCGAACAAGATAGCTTCCATAAAGGTTTGCAACTGAAGTTGAACTTTCCAAAGAATGGATGAAGTCTGATTTTGTATTTATTTTTACTTTTTCAAGTTCCTCTTTGGTAACTTTTGTATTTTTCATCAACTCTATCTGCTCTATAATCTCTTTTTCAACATCTTCTGCTCTTATACCTTGGTTACATACGGCTAAGAATATAAAAAGTCCTGGGTTTGTATTTTCCATATTGTAAGCATATATAGTGTTAACCAGTCGTTTTTTATCTACTAACTCTTTGTATAGTCTCGAACTTTTCCCTGAGTACAAAATTTCAGAGATTACACTTAAAACAATTTGGTCAGGGTCTTTAAAGTCTGGTATATGGAAAGTTATTGCAAGCATTTCCACTTCACTTTCTTTATGTACAATTACTCTTTTTGCTCCATTTTGCTCCGGTTCTACAAATTTAAATGGAGGTATTTTAGCTTTATTTTTAATGACACCAAACTCTTTTTTAGCTTTTTTAAATACCTCTTTTGGATCAACATCCCCACTCACCATTAATATGGCATTACTTGGCTGATAATAAGTTTTATGAAAATCTCTTATATCTTTAATGCTCCATGTCTTTATGTCGTTCATAAAACCAATAGGAGTCCAATGGTATGGATGATATACGTAAGCGTTGTTAAAGAGTTGAAAGTAAAGATAGCCCATAGGAGAATTTTCTGTTCTCCATCGTCTTTCTTCAGCCACAACATCTCTCTCGGGTTGGAACTCTTCATCTTTTAGATTTAAGTTCTGCATAAGTTCTGCAAAAAGAGTAAGTGACGTACTTAAATTGTCTGTACTAGATTTTATGAAGTAATGAGTGTAATCAAAGCTTGTTGAAGCATTGTTGACTCCTCCGACACTTTTTACCTCTTTGTCAAATTCACCGGCTTTTAGTTTTTTTGTTGATTTGAAATTCATGTGTTCTAGCATGTGGGCGATTCCCGTTTTGCCCATAACTTCATTTCTGCTTCCAACTTTGTAGAAAATATCAGTACTGATTACATTGGTGTGGTTTTTTAAGGGGATTACAACTATTTGCAATCCATTTTTAAGTGTTTTTGTTTCGTATTTTGGTAATGATGATGCCATGAGTGTTCCTAAAATTAGTGTGAGTATTAAGATAGATTTCATTTTCTGTCTGCGCCGATAGCCTGAGTGATATTTGCATATCCATCAGCTTTTAAAAGATTTATGAGACCTTTGTTTATCTCCATAATCATGTCAGGCCCATGAAAAATAAGTCCGCTGTAAACCTGAACTAAAGAGGCACCTGCTTTGATACGTTTATACGCTTCCTCAGCGGAGTCTATCCCTCCTACAGAGATAAGTAGCGTTTTTCCATAAAGTTCTTTTGCAATGGCTTCAAAAATTTCAAAACTCTTTTGTTTCAAAACTGCACCGCTCAGTCCTCCGATATCTTTTGGATGCTTCAGCAGTGAATAATCTACTGTAGTATTTGTGGCGATAATTCCATCAGCTCCGCACTCAACTGCCATCTTTGTAAGTGCAACGGCATTCTCAGGTGTCATGTCAGGTGCAATTTTTAGTAGAATAGGTTTATTTGTTAGAGCCTTCGCCTCACTAAAAAGCTTTGTTATAAACTCTTCATTTTGTAAGTTTCTGAGTCCTGGAGTATTTGGCGAAGAAATATTTATAACAAAATAATCACCAAGTCCTTTAAAGGATTTGATAAGAGAGAGATAGTCACTTATAGCATCTTTATCCGGAGTAATTTTATTTTTACCGATATTTATTCCAATAGGCGTAGTAAAAGGGTATCTTTGCTTCACTCGTTTGAGGACTTTGTATGCTCCGTCGTTGTTAAAACCCATGGCATTTTGAATACTTTCCTCGTCCACATGTCTAAACATTCTAGGTTTTGGATTTCCTGGTTGTGCCTTTGGGGTAACTGTTCCTATTTCAGTGAAACCAAATCCTAAAATTTGCATTCCTCTTATCATGGTTGCATTTTTATCAAATCCGGCTCCCAGACCAACTGGATTGTAAAATGTGCGACCAAACAACTTTTGAGTTAGTATATCATCACTAATAAAATGGGACTTCAGAAATGGGTTAAATGGTATTTGACAGATATTTGGAAGCCTCAATACACATGCTGCAAGATGATGAGCATGTTCAGGTTCAAGCTTAAAGAGTAATGGTTTTATATTTTTATAATTTATCATGTCCAGTATAATCCACTTTATAAAATTTGGGTATTATACTACTTAATTATAAAATCTTGATAAATGATTTCTTGAGATTTTAGCCTTCAATTTTATATTTCAACATCTATCTTTGCTTTGTCATTTCAAATTTCAAATTCATTCATACATAATGCAATGCACTTAGCATTTAACTAAATAACTAGAAATCATCAAATTCTTGTTGCATTTTTTGCTTATTAAGTGCTTTTAACTCAGTATCTGACATCATCATCTCAGATATTTTTTTTGCAAAAAATGTTTTGTTTTCAACTTTTGTTAAAAAAGAGTAAACTCCATAAACGATTAAAATAGAAAAAGTAACAGCAATAATTTTTTGAGCTGTATTGAATGTTTGAATTTTATCTTTTCGTTTAATTTCGCAAGCTCCACCTGGGCAATTTGTAGCTTTTTCTTTATAAATAAGATTGTATATTACACATCCTGCACAGATTGAAAATGCAGATTCACTTATGAGTAATAATAAGCACAATATACATATAAAAACATTGATAATAGTTGGTTGAAAATCTATTACAAGTGTATAAAGCATAGGTATTGCCAAAAGTAAACCAATACCCCATGCAAATCGTTTTTGGGTTGCTCCTACATATTCAGGAATTTGATTTCGCACAAAAAATCTTCCGATTAACAGACTAGGGGAATAGCTTGGATTTATAACTCTGATTAAAAAATCAAGTGCAAAAAAAGCGATAAAATATTTTGTAAATATTACATGACCTAAGGTTATACTATTTAATAAGGCTGTAATACCAAAAGCAAAAAGTAACCCAGCTCCAGCTCTGGCTTCTCGCTCATTGAGAACTCTGACATCGTAGCCATCCACTTTTTCTCCATATGCAAAAAATTCTTTCATTTTCTCTTATCCTTTATTTTTATCAAAACTATAAGCAAACATCGGCACATATATTAGTGTTAAAAGTGTACCAATTAAAAGCCCACCAATGGCAACATCAGCTAATGGACTGAGTCTTTCTAAACCCACTGCTTGCTCCAGTGCAATAGGAATCATACCTGCAATTGTTCCAAATGCTGTCATCATGACGGGACGGAAACGGACTTTTACAGATTCTACAGCACTTTCATAAGGACTCTCACCGTTTGAACGATAATTTTGGTAAAAATCTATCAAAAGAACTGCATTTTTAATGATAATGCCAAAGAGTAAAAGTATACCTAATAAACTTGGCAGGCAGCTTGGTTTTTCAAAAATCAGCATACTCCAGGATGCACCGATGAGCGAAAGCGGCAGAACTATTATCATGATAAACGACATTCTGATAGAACGATAAATTGCTATGAGCGTCATGGTGAGCATCAAGATACCAAGACCGATAGCTTTAAACATCCTTTTAAAACTGTCATTTATTTGAGCTATATCTCCAGTTTGAGTGATGATTACATCGCTAATATTAACATCTTTGAGGGCTGCCTCTGTATCCTCTGTCAAGTGCGTAACCGGTCGTTTTGAGCGGTAACCGTTTACATCAATGCTGTAGAGCATCTTATCTCTTTCAATTTTTGCAAATGTAAGATGTTTTTTTAGACTTGCAATTTCAGATAAGGGTATTTCCCCCTTGGGTGTTGTAATCGGTAAGAGCCTTAAGGTTTCGATATTTTGGGAGAACTTACCTTTTAAGTAGAGCCTGACAAACTGAGTATCCATGGATGCCAAGTTTGCATTGAGTCCAATTACCTGACCCTTTATAGGGAGTTGCATGGCTATCTGGTAAGGAGTGACACCATAACCTAAAGCCTTGTTTTCATCGATAGAGAGTTCAATTTCTGTAAAATCTTTATCCCAACTCGTTGAGATGGAAGTAAGTCCATGAACATTTTGTATGGCCTGAGCAACCTTATGAGAAGCATCTACTAGAGTTTCTGGAACTGCTGAGCTGAGACGAACATCAACGGTTGCCTTTATACTTGAAACTGCAGTTGCACCAAAGTCATACACATCATTTCTTTTAATACCTTCAAGATGAGAAATTTTTTCCCGTAAAATATCTTCAAGTTCCCACACGCTCTCTTTCCGCTCAAATCTGTTCACGGCATTTACTGTGATGGTAGCCTCTGCCGGCAAGTTTCCAGATCCAAGGCTCAGCACTCCTACCTCACTTCCAAAAGCGACAGAACTCATCTTTACCCAAGCTTGCTCATTTAACCATTTTAGAACAGGTCTTATTTTCGCTTGGGCACTCTCTACATTTTCATTTGAGCTAAAAGCTATCTGAGCTTTTATAATTCCTGTATCCATGGGCGGCATTGCATCTTTGCCTATAGTAGGCATGATATTTTTTAGACTTAAAACCAGTACAACCAATACGCCAAGTGTCAGCATGATACGGCGGAGTATTCTCCAGTTCCCATTTGAGAATCTGATGATTCCGACATAAGGAGATACAAGCCTTCCTATAGTGTTGTTGTAAAATGAGTCAAAAACTTTTTCTACCTTTGTTTTGCCGGTTCCGTTTTTATAGAGCCAAGCAGAGAGCAGAGGTATAAAAGTGATAGATAAAAAATAACTAACTAGAAGAGCGATAATAAGCGTTTCGATTAAAGGTCTAAAAATCTTTTGCGGAAACCCTCCAACAAACATGAGTGGAAACAGTACAACAATAGTTGCAATAGTTCCTGCAAATACAGGAGTTAAAACCTCCTTTGTCCCATTCTTAATCGCTGTTTGCAAGTCCTCTTTTGTTTCATTGAGGTGTCTCTCAATATTTTCCAAAACGACAACAGCATCATCTGTGAGCATGCCAAGAGCCAAGATAATCGCAGTGTAGATAACTAGATTGAGTTGACCGCCGGTAAGCCAGATGATGGCCATGGTTGAGAAGAAAACCATAGGGATGGAAATACCGGCTGCGATAATCGCCCTGAAGTTACCTAAAAATATCATGATGACAATAAGCGTATATATAACTGCATCTCGGAGCGCTTCTAACATGTTGTCATTAGCCTGTTCTATCAAGTCTCTTTGCGTGTCCGAAATCTCAAAATTGATATTTGGATACTGAAGTTCCAGTTTTTCCATCTCTGCACGAGCCGCTTTACTCACGTCCAAAACACTCCCTCCGGGTGCGCGCTGAATTGCAAGAGCGATAGCATCTTTGCCGTTGCCGATGTACCCACTGGTTCTTTTTGCATAACTCCAGCTTACATCTGCAATATCCGAGAGTCTTACATTTGGCATAATCGGAAGCTGTTTAAGTTTTTCTATATTGTCTTTTTCCCCATAAAAAGTTACGGTATAAAAATTATTATCACCTTTGATAAAACCGATTGGCATGTCACGGTTTAATCCTCCTATCGCCTTTGTGATAGTCTCAAAATTTACACCATATCTTTTTGCTTTAAAAGGATTGACTTCAATATTTATGGAACTCTCATATCCCCCAAAAACTTCAACATTGCCTATTCTCTTATTGCCAAGCAGATAAGGTTTTATAAATCCATCTACAATTTTACGGATATCCCCAAGTGTTACTTGAGAATTTTTTGCACTGAGTGAAATCACATCCACCGGAAGGGTGAAATCCCCTGCGGTATATACTGCTGGATTTGTTCCCTCTGGCAGCTTGGCTCTTGCAATAGAGAGTGCATTTGCAACATCTACAGCTGCAGCATTTAAACCTTTTTCGTACTCGAAATCAGCTTTTACTATAGAATAGTTTGCAATATTGACACTGCTGACATTGGTTACAAGTCCTAACCTGGAAATCTCTTGCTCTATGGGCTTTGAAACCGTCGAGGCAACAACTTGAGCAGTAGCTCCCGGAACGCTTGTTATAACTATTACCTGAGGTGGATTGGCATCCGGAAACAGGTTTTTTGGCAGGGTTATAAGTCCGATAACCCCCATGATAAAAAATGCGGTGATTAAAGAGTATAAAAAGTATGGTCGTTTATAAAAGTATTCGAACAGCATGTGTTAGTCCTTTACTTTTAGAGCATAACCGCTTGTGAGTTTGAGTAAAATATCTGGCTTTGCTATAACAATGTTTTTTCCTTCAAGTGCTTCTGAAATCACAACTCCCTGCTCGGCACTTTGAATTATATGAACCTCTAGGGGAGTCGCAGTATTAGCATCAATTACAAGCACATAACTTTTTGAGTCTCTGTTTAAAAGTGCATCAAACGGAAGCAAAGTGGCTTTTTCATTAAACACAACAATATTGACTTCAACTCTGTCTCCGCTTGTCAGATTATTGCTTCCGGTATAAACTTTATACTCACTCAAGCCATGATAAGTACTTCCAAGTGAAGTTGCAGGATAGGTCTTGTCATCAAACTCGACGCCCCGAATAGGAAGATCTCTTGGAACTCTGAGCATCAGGTAGAATCCATTTTTTGAACTGATTGCAAGCAGCGGTTTTCCAGGCATGCTTGTAGCACCCTGGTTATCAAAAGTTTTTGCAATCACACCGTCCACCGGTGAAGTTATAGTCGCATAAGAAAGGCTGTTGTTTAACTCAATCTCTTTTTGTCTAAGAGCTGCTATTTGTGCTTCAGTAGCGGCTATCAGGCTTTGCTCTTTTTGGTACTCTTCTATAGACGCACCTTTTACTTTTAACAACTCCTTAGTTCTGCTATGTGTGGCACTTAAATTTTCCAATGCAATATGTGCAGCTTGGAGTTGCTGTTTAATGCTCTCTTGATTACTCTTTATATCTGTAGTATCAAGTTTCACAATGATCTCCCCTTTTTTTACGTTTTCACCACTCGGTTTGATGCTTATGATTCTCGCTGCGATTCTTGAAGAGAGCTTGACATCTTTGTCATTATCCACATCCGCTAAAAAAGGAAGGGTTAATTTTACATCTGTGATTTTTGGAGATAACTGCCTTACAACGACGGGGTAGATTTTTGCTATCGGAGTTGCAGTATCTTTTGCTTTTGCATTTTGTATCGTCTTGACACCTGCCGCTCCAAGAGCCACTAAAACAGCTACACCGATTGTTGTTTTTATATATTTGTTCATTTTACTATCTCCTCAATATTGTTCCCATAGATTACTGCCAACTGCATAAGTGTCTGCCATTTCGCAGCTTCAGTTTTGTAAAGGTTTGCCTCTTCTGAGACCACATCATCTTCGTATCTTAGATACTCTTCTGTTGAGAGACGTCCACTTGTGAAGTTGAGTTTTGCAATCTCTAAAAGCTTTTTCTTGTCCCCAATACTTTGGTTGTAAAGTTTCAAAGAATTCTCTAGAAGAGGCAAAGACTCCTCCAGCATTTTGGCCTGAGAACTTAGTTCATCACTTAGTTTACGAAGTTCTATTTCTGTAGATTTTACTTCAAGCTGGGCTAAAGAGATGCTAGCATACTGGTCCATGGCTAAAAGAGGGATATTTAAAGTCAGACCGACATCTCCATATTCTTCATGTGTGTCACCACCGGTATTGTAAGCATCAGCTTTGCTGTAAGCGTATGTTCCATGGGCAAATAGGGCAGGGTAAAGTTTCTCCTTCTCAGCTTTTAGGCTTAAGTTATCTGCTCTTATCTTTTCTTTAAGAGGTCTAAGCGAAGCCAACTCCCCTGATTGAATGTTAAATTTTTTTTGCATCTTTATAGGCTCTTGTAAAACTATTCCAGTCAAACTCTCGATACTGCTAAGTACATTTTTTCTTTGAAGGTCGATGTTGTTTTTGGCAATTGAGATTTGATTCAATCCATCATTTATTTTATAAAGTGCTGATTCGGGGGAGCGTCCGTTTTCAACTTTTATCTGAAGAGTTTTTTGAGTTTCCATTAAAGAGAGCTCTTTGCTGTCAAGTGCTTTGTCCAATGCATCTAAGTAAAGGAAGTTTGCATTTGCACCAACTATGATAGCTTCATTTTTTAAAAGATTTATATATTTTTTTGCTTTTGCACTTTGTTGCATAGCCTCAGCTTTGTCAGCCATAGTAAAGAGGGACTTTACAAAAATGGGCATGCTGATGCTAGCCCCGGCACGATAGATATTGTAGCTAAATGGCTGGTTCACACTTTTATCTTGAATCATTGGAAGAAGTACATTCGGCGGTACCGGTAACATGCCAGTTGGAGTGGAATAATTGTCATAGGTGCCAAAAAGGTTTATTTTTGGATATAAACTTGCGTAGACCGCATCTTGGGATATTGCACTCTTTTGTACGGAAATCTCATCCGATTTTGTTTGTGAATGTTCCTTTAGGGCATCAAAAAGCTCAGGTAATGTATGTGCATATAAAAACAAGGGAAGTGTTAGTGATAATATTATTTTGTTCATGGCTAACCTTTATTTAAAAAATTATAGTTTTATTTTCAATTTTCATAATTCTATCGCAATATGGAAGTATTCTATCGTCATGGGTTACCATAACTATGGCTACATCTTGCTCTTGTGCTATTTTTTTGAGCATCTTTACTACGTCAATCGAGCGTTGCATATCCAGTGCTGCCGTTGGCTCATCAGCTAGGATGATTTCAGGCTCATTTACTAAAGCTCTTGCAATTGCAGCCCTTTGATTCTGTCCGCCTGAGAGTTGTGATGGCATGGCATTTTCTTTATCGGATATCTCAAAATATTTTAGTAGTTCTCTCGCTTTTGCTTTTGCAACCTTATCGTTAGTGCCATTTGCCTGTGGAAGCAGAGTGAGATTATCGATGATATTTAAAAATGGGATAAGATAGTGCGCTTGAAAAATAAAGCCGATTTTTTCCCTTCTTATTTTTCTTGTTTCTTTTGTGAGCCATTTGTTATCATATACTTTTTCATCTCCGAGCCAAATTTTACCTGAGCTTGCTTCTTCTACACAACCAATCATCATAAGAAGTGTTGTCTTTCCTGCTCCACTAGGGGCAACAAGAGCAACAAGTTCACCTTTGTCTATTTTAAATGTGGCATCTTGTATGACATCTACAAAACTCTCGCCTTTGCCAAAATGTTTATAAAGGTTTTCTACTTTTATAGCTTGTTTACTACTCATCTTAACCGCCTATCGCAGCAGTCGGGTCTGCGTGTACAACTTTTTTTACACCGATAAATGAAGCAAAAATTGAAGCAATAATGACAATGGCAAAAAGCATCCAAGCATCTGGAATCTCTAAAACAACTCGTTTTGGAAATTTATCATAAATGAGATGCGAAAAGATATTTCCAAATATAAAAGCTAAAATACCAAGGAGTAAAGTCTCTTCAACAATCATCTTGATAATCATGCTGTTTGGAAGCCCCATGAGTTTCATAATAGAGATCTCTTTCATCTTTTCAAGGGTCATAGTATAGATGATAAGAGCTATGATGATGGTTGAGACACCGATTAAAATAGCGGTAAACATACCTATCTGTTTTGAGGCTTTTTCTACAACATTTTTTGTCAAAACTACTTTTTGTTGTTCTCGTGTATATACGCTTTTATGTTGCCATTTTCCTATCTCCTCAGCCACATCATCTACACTGTAGCCGGCTTTCATCGTAGCTATGATGGCGTTTACCATATGAGTGTCTTTGTTGATTATCCCTCTTGCTCTATCGTTTTGTATCTCTTTGTTAGAGTAAGTAAACTGTAGTTCTTGCGCATCCTTGAGGCTGATATAGATAAGCGGGTCTCCACCGGATGAGACAGTACCATGTGTCATTCCCACAACGGTATAAATATTTCGTCCCAGTGTTACCTTGTCCTGAAGTTTAAAACCTGTTTTGTCTGTTACGACTATCTCGTAATGGTCAGTTTTTAATCCCCGCCCATATATAAGTTTTGCAGGATTTATAGGGCTAATATCTCCATAAATATCAAATCCGACTGCCATAACACTTATTTTTTTGTTCTCAAAAGGAAGTTGAATATTTTGAAATGTGATAGCTTCACTTTTATCTATACTTTGAATCGATTTTAAAGTGTATTTTAAATCCTCATGGACTCTGGAAGATTCTGCAAAAGGACCCAGTGTGTCTTCTTGAACTACCCATAAATCAACATTTAAGTCCTTGAGAAGTATCTCTGCATCCACTATCATACCACGATAGACTCCCATCATGATAAGTACAATGCCAAGCAACATCCCAACACCCATTCCGGTTACTATGAACTTGCCTAAGGTGTGTTTGATATCCTCTTTTGCCAGATGAATCATAGATGTATCTTCATTCCATCTGAAAGTGGCTTTTTGGAGGTATCCGGAACTATGATTTGAATATTTTTATCTAGATTTGAGATGGCCATTTCATTGTTGTTTTGAGCAATTTTTTCTACTCTAAGAAAATGAGCATGGCTCTCTTTTAGTATCCATATTCCGATTTTTCCATTTTTTCCTACTATAACTTTTAGCGGAACTTTTAAAACATCGGTATATGTTTTAACATTGATATTTACCTCTGCCTGTTCATTTATGTAAAAAGGCTTTGGAATATTTTTAAATGCTATATAGATTTCTCTCTCGAGTGTTACATCATCACTCATGGCAGCAATTTTTTTCACGACTCCCTCATATATTTTGTCAGGTTGTGAGCGAAGAGTTATAGTTGCTTTTTGCATGACTTGTATTTGTGAACTTATTCTCTCATCTATTTTTGTCTTAACCCATAATGTATCAGGATCTACAATTTTTAAGATTGGAGCCGAAGGAAGAACATTTTGTGCTACTTCTGCTTCTTTGGATATCACATAACCGTTAACCGGCGCATAAACTTTGAGTCTATCAATTTTCACAGCTAAGGCATCTATGCTTTTTGATGCAACAACTACACCGGCCTTTGCCGCATCGATGCGCGAAGAAGTGGCAGTCATGCCAGCTTCTATACTTTTTAATTCTGTATTTGCTTTGTCATATTCAGACTCAGATGCGAAGCCTTGTTCTTTAAGCCTAGCATAGCGATTATAGGTAATTTGCAACAGATTTTTTTGTGCTTCTTGATTATCCAGTTCACTTTGTAATGCTGTTCCTTCAAACTTTACCTGTCTCAGACTTGCCCTTGCAGCTTCGAGTTGCTGCGGTAAATCAACTCCATCCATGACAACAAGCAAATCATCTTTTTTAACCCACATCCCATCATCCGCTAATATCTCCAATATCCTTCCCCCAGTTTGGGCAGTGATAGAATAGATATTTAAAGCATTGACATTTCCTATCCCTTTTACACTCACTTGAAGTTCTCCTACAGTAGGGCGTATGGTTATAAATGTAGTCTTTGGGATATATATTTTTATGTAAAAGAGTGCAGCTATTATGGCTGTAACTATGAATACTATGCTGTACTTTATAGAGGTTCTCATATTGTTTTTCCTTGTAAATATTCTAGTCTATGGATTGTGCTGCTTCTTTCATATTGTGCCTGAAGTAGTCCAAGTTCTGCGTCTAAAGCAAGTGCAGCGGCATCCAATACCTCTATGTAAGTTGAAAGACCTTCCTTGTAGCGTGCATCTATTAGCAGTTTTGTTTGATGAGCGGCTTGCAGCTGGGATTTTTTAGCTGGTATAGTCTGTTTATATCGCTTTAAATCAATCAATAAACTCTCAAACTCCTCTTGAAGTACTAATTCTTTTGAGTTATATTCAAGTTCTGCACTCTGTTTATTTATAAGTGACTGTTGCACCAAAGCGGATGTTCGACCGCCACTATAGAGCGGAATATTGAGTGTGATTCCTACTAAAGTCGAATCATACTCATTTAAAGTATCTTGATGTGTGTATGAGGCCAAGGCATCAACTGAGCCATAATGGGAAGCTTGTGCAGCCTTATAGCTAAGGTCATTTTTGTTGATATTTTCTTTAAGGCTCTTAAGTACATGTGAATTTCGCAATACACTTTGCTCATCTTCCTCTAACCAGCTACTCTCCGAGAGAGTGTCTTGAAGCTGGGCATCTTTATCTATAGGCTCATTGATATATAACGATAAGATGGTTTTAGCTTTGGAAAAACTTGCCTGTGCAATAGCCAAATTATCTTTTGCGATATATACAGAGGATAAAAAACGGGTGGCATCTGCGTTTGTCTTCATCCCTAGTTTTACAAGAGCCTCGGCTTGTTTATGGAGTTCCTCTTTTGCATGTAAATCTTTTTGTCTTACCTTTATAGCTTCTTTTTGGAGAAACATAAGCTCATACTGCAGTTTGACCTTGTAGGCCAGAAGCGCCTTGGCATCTTCGAGAGTAAGTTTTGAAGCATCTTCATTAAGCTGTTGCGCTTTTATGTTTGAAGTAGTTTTTGAAAAATCCCAAATCTTTTGGTTGATGGTGGCTCCAACTTGCCAGCCGTCACTCTCTATGGTGTTAAAAACTCCATTAGCAGGAAGTACATATGTTTTAGTAGGGTCATATTCAGCATTTAGTTGGATTTGGGGAAGATAATCGGCACGGGCAATATCCACACCACTTTTGCTAGACTCAACCTGCAACATAAATCTTTTAATATCTGGATGTGTTTTTAATGCTTTGTTGACACATTCATCTAAATCTAACAGCTGTGCATGTAGGGTAGTGATTATAATCATAGTGATAAATAAACTAATTTTTTTCATGTTCACACTTCCTAATTATTTGGATACTCTGCTTTATTTTTACAATCGGCAACAATTGGTTTGAAAGTTCTCAAAATTATATGTTGAGATTATCGCATGTCAATGTTAGTTCATCGTTAAGATGAAAACTGTTCCCGGTACGTTAGGTTTTACTTCAATGGATATATTCATTGCATTTGCTAACCTTTTAACAATATCTAGACCTATTCCACTGCTATGTTCTCCACTGTAGGAGCGCTCAAAAATTTTATCCAATTCCTGTACCCCTTTACCACTGTCTTCTATGTAAAGAGAGTTATGCTGATTATATATTTTTACATAACCATCCAGCGTGTTGTATTTGCAGGCATTTGAGATAATATTTTGAAGTATTTGCTTCATGGCATATGGATTTATTTTGGCTTTGAAGTTTGAACTTTCTATTTCAAACTCTATATGTGGATAGATGCTTTTTTGGATTTGTACTACATCTTCTACAAGGTCAAATACATTGACAAGTTGCATCTGAAATGTTTCCTCCTGTAGAAGAATGGTTAAATTTTCATGGAGTTCGGAGATAGTATTTACACTTTTGTTAAGTCGCATAAATGCATTGTTTTCTTTAATAGTTGGAAGTTTTTCAAGTAATTTTAGATTTAACTTTATGGCCGTTACGGGAGTGTTTAAGTCATGGATTAAATCTTTGGCAAATTTATCCAAGGTTAAAATACTTTCTTGAAGCGGTTTGAGAGCATTTTTTGCAAGATAGTAACTTATATATGCAAATATTAATAACAGCAGTATTTGAATGAACAGCACTTTTTGTTTCATATTCCAAAGGTTTTTTAGAAAATCTTTTTTTGACTTGGAGACCTTCAGATAATAAGTATCATTTTTCATAGGTAGAAGTTTCGTAAATTCATTTTCATCTATTGTAAAATTTCTTATGTCTATTCTCTTATCGCTGTCTATAAAAGCATGATGATAATCATCACTGAAACTATCCAAACTGTCTCCCATTTTGATATGCCTCGCATACTCGATGAGTGAAAATTCTTCGGCTTTTAAGAGGTGATTGCTGAGTTGTGAAAAATAAAAAAAACCTGCGACCAGAATAAGCACAGCCACGCTAATAAAATAGGTTATAAAGAACTTTAAAAAGGCCAGCTTTTCATGATGATGCAAGTCGGTATCCTATTCCCTTTAAAGTTGTGATGGCTAGACCAATTTTACGAAGTTTATTGATATGAACTCTTAGCGAACCTTCACTCATCTCTTTACCTGAGTTAAGCGTATCTAAGATATGCTCTTTTAAAAGAGTTGTATTGAGGTGCTGAAAAAGAAGTTTGGTTATCTGCAATTCATAAGGGGAAAGTGGTACAAAATCACCACCAAGATAGAGCTCGTTTTTTTCTATCACAAAACGGAAATCGGCAACTTTGATCTCATTTGCATAGGTGTGATACGCCTTTCGAAGAAGTGCATTTATTCGAACCAGAAGCTCATCAAAATCAAATGGTTTTTTGATGTAATCATCCGCTCCTACCTCAAAACCATGCGAGAGGGAAGCTACATCAGTCAGCGCTGTAATAAAGATGGCCGGGGTCATATCACCACACTCACGCAAACTTTTTAGAAGCTCAAAACCATTTAAGAAAGGGACATTTACATCTAAAAGTAAAAGGTCGAAATTTTTTAGGAATGTTGCATCAAGGGCAAGCTCACCATCACAGGCGTGTGTAACCTCAAAGTTTTCACTCTCCAACAGTTCAACTAATGTTTCTGATAAGACTTCATCATCTTCTAGCAGTAATACTTTTGACATGCTTGAAGTATATAAAAAAGTGCGTTAGCCAAACATTAAAGCTGCCATGTCTACATCATAATGATACAAGAATGAAAAATGAATTCCTCTAAAAAGTTTAAAAATAAAAGTTGTATTATTTCTAAATTTTGCTAAAATATTGGAAAATATAATGAAAATCACAAGGAAAAACATGCCCTCAGTCTCTTCTCTATCAAAAATTCAATATGCTAACATTATATCTTTGGCTATTTTCACTATCGCGTTGCTTGTTGAAATATATCACAGCGGTTTGGATCTAATGAGGATAATAAACATAGCTAACTTCGCACTAGCATGGTATATGTTTATTAATATAAGAAAAGTACAAACAACTGTTAAAAAAATATCTCAAACTATTCAAAATGCTCATGATGGTAATTTAAGCTATCGTCTTGACAGGTTAGATGATGGAGGTGAATTGGTAGAGTTGGGTAAAACAATCAATCTATTTTTATCTCAACTTGAGAGTTTTGCTAAAGAAATTTCATCTTCCATCGATAAAGCAAGTCAAAATAAAGGCTATCCTGAGATTGCAATCAGTGATTTTAAAGGTCAATTTAAGAGCAATATAGAAACAACAAATAAGGCGATAGCTCTTATGCAAACCAATATGGAACATATTGCCGGAACAGATGTGAATGAAGCTTTAAGTGAAATAGGTTCAGGAGTCATAGGCGAGTTGGAATTATTGGAAACAGATCTTAACAAATCCCTCGATAATATAGAAAAAATTGTTCAAGCAAGCCAAAGTAGTTCAAATAATGCTCAAAATAGTACTCTAAAAGTAAAAGAAATTTCTTCTAATTTACAAGAGCTTATGGAAGGTGTCAATCACTCATCTGAGAGCATTAACATGCTCTCACAAAAAAGTAATGAGATTACATCCGTAGTTGATCTCATTAAAGATATTGCAGAACAAACAAATCTTTTGGCTTTAAATGCTGCTATTGAAGCAGCACGAGCAGGAGAACATGGACGAGGTTTTGCAGTTGTGGCAGATGAAGTACGTAAACTTGCAGAGAGAACTCAAAAAGCAACAGGTGAAATTTCAATTTCTATTCAGACACTTCAGCAAGATGCAAATGAACTACAAGATCGCTCGAATACCATGACTGAAATAGCGCAAAAGTCTACTGAAAGTATAAATAACTTTAGTACAACTTTGGATGCTTTTTGTGTGGATGCTAAGTCTGCAAACAAATATGCAAATTATATTGCAAATACGGTATTTGTTATTTTGGCAAAAATAGACCATACCATATACAAGTCTAATGCTTATTCATCCATTTTTAGACGTACGGCACGTGCCAGTTTTCCAACTCACAAAGAATGCAAGCTAGGTGAATGGCATGATACTATGGCCAAGGAAAAATTTTCAAATACACTTAAGTATAAAGAGATTGATGCACCACACAGAAAAATTCATGATTTAGTCAATAGAAATATATCTTTTTTAAGTCCAAAAGATTTGGTTGTCGAGAATAAAGAAGAGATTATTAAAAACTTTATGGAGATAGAGCAACTTGGTCAACAACTTTATAATATTTTAGAAGATATGATTGATGAAGTTCAATAAAAATATGAAATAACAATCATATTTTTTACATGTGCTGCGGTGTATAAAAAACTTTTTGAACTCATAGTTTATCCATAGTCTATTGATACAATATCTCATATTTTGGTTGAAGGGGTTCACATGGAGAGTCAGTTCATTAAATGGTTTAAGGAATTAGGGCTAAAAGATGTTGTACAAGTGGGTGGAAAGAATGCTAACTTGGGAGAGATGTACCAACATTTAAGTTCTTTGCATGTGAAGGTGCCTAATGGATTTGCCGTTACTTCAGAGGCCTATGTTTACTTCTTGGAATACAACAATCTTTTAGAACCTTTGAGAGAACTTTTGTATGTAGATATGGAAATTGACAACATGCAAAGTTTACAGCTTACTGGAAAAAAATGTCGTGAATTGATTCTAAAGGGTGTTATACCCGAAGATCTAAAGATTGCCATGATAAATGGATACGCCGAACTTAAGCATGAGTACGGAGAAGGTATTTCTCTTGCTGTACGCTCTTCTGCTACGGCTGAAGATTCTCCTGAAGCTTCTTTTGCCGGACAAAATGACACCTATTTAAATATACAAGGAGATGAAATACTCTTTGATGCATATAAAAGGTGTCTTGCCTCTAATTTTACAGATAGAAGTATCCATTATAAATATGATAATAATTTTGATTACCTCAAAGTTCACATATCTGTTGTTGTGATGAAAATGGTACGAAGTGACATCAGTTCCAGTGGAGTGATGTTCAGCCTTGACACAGAAACAGGTTTTAAGGATGTTGTATTTATAAATGCCGCGTATGGCATATGTGAAAATATTGTTCAAGGAACTATTAACCCAGATAGTTTTTATGTGCATAAACCCACATATAAAAATGGGCACAGAACAATTTTAAAAAGAGCTCTTGGATGTAAACAACAAAAGATGGTACTCTCTTCAGAGATAAATACAGATAATATTGCAGTTGAATACACCAAAAACATTCTCACGACTGAGGAAGAGAGAAATAATTTTTGTATAAAGGACAAAGATGTATTAACCTTGGCGGATTATGCAATGAAGATTGAAGAGCATTATTCTAATCTAATAAACCATAATAAACCCATGGATATGGAATGGGCAAAAGACGGTATAGACGGTGAGATATACATGGTGCAAGCCCGCCCAGAGACGGTACTCTCACGAAAACAAGGAAATACTCTTGAGATATATCATCTCAAAGGGAGTTCAAAAGTTCTTATACAAGGACTCTCAATAGGAACTAAAATAGGTGCGGGAGCAGTTCACGTCATTACGGATATTGTGAACTTAAAAGATTTTAAAGCTGGTGAAGTTTTGGTGACAGATACTACCACTCCAGATTGGGAACCTATTATGAAAATTGCTTCAGCTATTATAACAAATCGTGGCGGACGTACCTGTCATGCGTCTATTTTGAGCCGTGAACTTGGTATTCCTGCGATTGTTGGAACTGACAACGCCACAGAAGTACTTCAAGATGCAGATGAGGTGACAGTGAGCTGTGCCGAAGGTGAAAATGGTTTTGTTTATGAGGGAAGGCTTGATTTTGAAATTGTCCAAACAGATCTGAGTAAGTTACCAAAAACAAAAACAAAGATTATGATGAATCTTGGTAATCCTGACCTAGCTTTTTCATTGGCGTCATTGCCAGTGGATGGGATAGGATTGGCAAGGATGGAATTTATTGTAAATGCACATATAAAAGCGCATCCCATGGCACTTGCTCATCCGGATAAAGTGGATAATGAGACAAGAAAAGAACTCGAAACATTAAGTTTTGCTTACGATTCAATGAAAGATTTTTTTGTTAAAACTCTCTCTGAAGGTGTTGCAACGATTGCTGCTTCTGTTTACCCTAAACCTTGTGTTGTCAGAATGAGTGATTTTAAGACGAATGAGTATGCAAATTTATTGGGTGGCAAATTTTTTGAACCGATAGAGTCAAACCCAATGATAGGCTTTAGAGGAGCCGCGCGTTATGCTCATCCTAGCTATGAAGATGGTTTCGCACTTGAATGTGAGGCTATGAAACGGGTGCGTAATGAGATGGGATTTACAAATGTTATCTTGATGATACCGTTTTGCAGAAGAGTGCAGGAGGGACAACTCGTACTAGATACCATGGCTAAATATGGTTTGAAACGCGGTGAAAACTCTCTTGAAGTCTACGTCATGTGTGAAATACCAAATAATGTTATCTCAATTGATGCATTTAGTAAAATCTTTGACGGTTTTAGCATAGGAAGCAACGATTTGACGCAACTTACACTTGGGGTTGATCGTGATAGTGAAATTGTCGCTTTTGATTATGATGAGCAAGATCCGGGAGTTATGAAGATGATTGAGATGGCGGTAGTTGGCGCGCAACGGAACAACCGTCATAGCGGAATCTGTGGACAAGCACCTTCTGATTATCCAGAAGTCGCCGAATATCTTGTTAAATTAGGTATTGATTCTATAAGTCTAAATCCTGATAGTGTTCTTAAAACTATAGCAAATATTAGCGCTTTTGAATTTATTTCAACAAGAATATCCTAAGATATTATACTTCTTTAATATTTCTTTAGTTAATATAACAAAAAGTAAAATTCTAGAGAGTTGGGTGAGCCTTGAGAGCTAAAATATTAGAGCATATTTGATTTAGGAAACGAAATGATTAAAACTTTATTTGTCTCTGTTGTATTTTCATTGATATTTTCATCATGTTCTGAAGTTGCGCAGAGGCAACCTTTAGTTATTTCAATTGATCCCTGGATTGGCTCAGCACCTTTTTATTATGCACATGCAAAAGGATGGTTGGCAGAGGCTAATATTCAACTGATTTTAGCGCCTTCGATTTCTGAGAACCTCCGCATATTTGAATCAGGTGCTTCAGATATGTTTACATCAACGCAGCATGAATTTTTTCGTGAGCGTAAAACTCATCCGGACTTGATTCCGATTATTCATTATGATTGCTCATTCGGAGGAGACGTGATTATGGCAAACCGGAGTAATCAGCAGTTTCAAGACTCAAATGAAATGATTGACCTCTATTTAGAAGCAGATACCGTCAATGAAGACATGGCAAAGTACTGGATAAATGATAATAATATTTCAAAAGAGCGATTACGAGTTCATGCTAGACCTCAAGATGAAATTGTGAAGATGGTGTCAGATATTAACTCCTCTCCAATGGTTGTCGTAACTTACAATCCACACAATCTTCTACTTAAAAAACATGGTTTTACCGAAATTGCCAGCACAAAAAACAATCGTTATTTAGTGATAGATGTGGTTTCTATCTCATCAAAACTTTATCACAAGAATATTCAGACTTTGGCTAAGTTAAACGATGCTTACAAACGTGCTATACAAGTGTATGAAACAAACCCAAGAGAATTTTATGAAAAAGTTAAGCCTTATTTTGCAAACCCAAGCTATGATGAGTTTGTAGTTATGAAGCAAAATATTCAATGGCTTAAAGGTGCTCCCTCAGCAGAGCTTTCCAAAAAAATGGAAATGATTCGATTTCCGACTAAAGACCTCATTTTATGAAAATGCGTTGGCCACAATCCATAGCCTCTTCTTTGGTGATGGGAATCTTAATTGTTTCTATTATGCCGTTATTGTTGGTGTCTTGGTATGCTTATGATAACGCCGTTGCAGATATAGAAAAAATGCAGCGCAATAAACTCAAAGATAATGCGCGGGCTAATGTTGAATTCATCAATAACACATTTAATCAAATTCACAAAAATTTGGAGATGTGGTCACAAAATGAGTTTACACAACAGTATCTTGTGATACTTGAAAAAGACTTTAAACACAGTACTCAAAGTCTTAAGGCATTTACGAGAAGTGCGACTTATAATGAGCATTTAAAAGTTCATGAAGAGTATCTCAAAAATATCAAGAAAACCTACGATTATGTGTACGATTTGTTTTTAATAGATTTAAAAGGAAATATTCTTTATACGGCTGCGAAAGAGGATGATTTAGGAACAAATTTTATCAATGGACCTTACCAAGGTACCCGTTTTGCTCAAGCGTTCAGAGCCTCATTAATTGATAAAAAAGCTCATTTCTCAGATTTAGAATATTACGCAGCAAGTCATGGAAGTATAGCTGGGTTTGTTTGTACGCCTATGAAAGACACGACAGGCAAGGTAATTGGTGTTATGGGATTACAAATAAATCTCTCTAGGATAATCAAAAAATTCAATAATGCTCAAAATACTGATGGAATAAAACATTATCTTGTAGGCTACGAGGGACTGTTACGTACACCGCTTAATGCAAAAGAAGAAATTCTTAAGCGACGGATTTCCAGCGAACAGTTTTGGACTTGGTATCGAGAACATGCTTTGTTTGGAACTTACTCCATAAAAATGGCAGAAAAGGCTTTTGTTTATCAGGGGCCTGATGGCCATAAAGTTTTAGGACAACATAATGCAATAAATTTTTTAGGGGTACATTGGGTTCAGATAAGCGAAGTGGATGAAAAAATACTTCATCTGGCACCTAATGAACTGGCTAATAAAATTGGATTGATTGTATTCTTAGGTGTTATCATGATAGTTGTGATGGCAATTTTAATGGCACGACGGATTACATCTCCTATAAAGCAGCTACATGAAGCAGCATTAGCGTATGTGAATGGAAATAAAGATATTAAAGTCGTGAAGAAAACTAACAACGAAATAGGTGAGCTCGCCTATGCGTTTCAACGCATGATTGATGTTCAAAAACAAGATGAAGCAAATCTGCAAGAGTTACTCAACAACCTTGAAGATCAAAAGTATGCTCTTGATTCTCATTCAATTGTCGCTATTACCGATGTTAAAGGAAATATTACATTTGTAAATAAAAAATTTGAAGAGATTAGCGGATACAGCTATGAGGAGCTCATTGGAAAAAATCACCGTATGCTTAACTCTGGATTTCACTCCTTGGTATTTTGGACTGAGATGTATACCACGGTAAGTAATGGAAAAATATGGCACAACAATATTCGAAATCGAGCCAAAGACGGACAGTACTACTGGGTAAGTACAACTATTGTTCCCTTTATGGATAGGGATGGAAAACCAAAAAGTTATATCGCTATTCGTACAGATGTAACAGAGCAAATAATTGCGCAAGAAGAGCTCAAAGAAGCATTAACCTTACAAAAAGCTATATTTGATAATGCCGGTACATCTATTATTATTACTGATACAGCAGGTTTTATTATATCGGTGAATGTTGCTACACAAGAGATGACTGGATATGCCAGTGAAGAATTCATTGGACAATCTCCGGCGATGCTACATAAGCTTGATGAAGTGGTTCAAAGAGCAAAAGAATTCTCAATCGAGCTAAATGATTCTATAGAACCTGGTTTTGAAGTATTTGTAGTGAAAACAGATTGTAACATGAGAAATTCACATGAATGGACTTATGTACGAAAAGATGGCAGTGAGCTTTCGGTTTATTTGACAGTAACCGGATTGTACGATGCCGATGGAGTTCTTTACGCTTATATGGGAATGGCAAGTGATATCTCTGTTCTTAAAGAAGCTGAGACACAAATGATGTTAGCAAAAGATGCAGCAGAGAGCTCTGCCCGTTCCAAATCAGAATTTTTAGCAGCTATGAGTCATGAGATTCGTACTCCTATGAATGGTGTGTTAGGAATGCTGGAGTTACTTGAGAATTCTAAGCTTGACAATACTCAACGCCATCGTATTCATGTCGCCAAAAGTAGTGCAACATCACTTCTTGGACTTATTAACGATATTTTAGACTTCTCAAAAATAGAAGCTGGCAAAATGGATTTAGAAAAAATTGAATTTAACCTTCGTGATGAACTAGGGGAGTTTGCAGAAACAATCGCCTTTAAAGCCGAGGAAAAAGGTTTGGAAATTATTCTCGATACAGCAGAAGTTCATACGCAAAGTATTATCACCGATCCGGGACGACTCCGTCAGATTATGACAAATCTCATAGGAAATGCGGTAAAATTTACCCGTCAAGGTCATATTTTAATTTCTGCTTCGACTAAAGATATCGGTAATGGTCATGGTATGTTGAGATTAGATATTACAGATACTGGGATTGGTATCGATCCTGAAAAGATTAATACGCTCTTTGATGCATTTACTCAAGCGGATGGTTCAACCACACGTAAGTACGGTGGTACCGGATTAGGACTTTCAATTGTAAAGAGACTTTGTGAATTGATGAACGGTTCGGTGAGTGCGACAAGTATTCCAAATTATGGAAGTACATTTAGCGTTAAAATAGAAGTAGAACTAGGTGAGAATAATGACCTTGCAATTCCATCTATATCTGTTGAAAATAAAACAGTTTTGATTGTTGATGACAATGAAGTAAACCGTGGGGTTGTCCGTGCTCAGCTGGAAAGTTGGGGTATGCTTGTGGATGAGGCAGAAGATGCCCTGAGCGCCTTTGATAAGTGTCAAATACAAATAAGTAAAGGGGATATTCCACCGTATAATGTTGCACTTGTAGATATGCAGATGCCGGAGATGGATGGGGCACAGCTTGGTAGTGAAATCCGTAAAATCTCCGGATGTAATGAGATGAAGATGGTGATGATGACTTCACTTGGATCACGTTATGATGCACAAGTATTTGCTGATTTAGGATTTAATGCTTTTTTTGCTAAACCAACAACAGCAAAAGATTTACTCAACGCACTTAAAGTCTTGTTTGATGATGGTGAAGCTTTACAAGGCGCTAACCCTTTAGTTACTAAAGATTATCTTGGAACATTGAAAAATGAGCAATCTGAACTTGTCTGGCCAGCTTCAACACGCATACTTTTGGTTGAAGACAATTTAACAAACCAACTTGTCGCGCAGGGGATACTCGAAAATATTGGATTACATGCGGATATGGCAGACAATGGACTAGAAGCGCTTGAATCCTTAGAAGTTGCACTTGAAACGAAGCCATATACTTTGGTATTGATGGATTGTCAAATGCCGGAGATGGACGGTTATTCTGCCAGTATGGCGATTCGTGCAGGCAAAGCTTGTGAAGCAAATAAAAAAATCCCAATTATTGCGATGACCGCCAATACGATGAGCGGTGACCGTGAAAAATGTATGATCTCCGGGATGGATGATTATATCAGTAAACCAATCAATCTTTTAGTCCTCAAAGAAACACTTCAAAAATGGCTGTTAAAGGATGAAAAGACCTTTGTGAATGCCAAAGACACCATTATTATAAAAGAAGCGGTTGAAGTAGAGGACAAGGCAGTGGATTACCCACTATGGGATGAGGAGGGAGCTTTGAGCCGTCTAGGAAACAATCAGGCTCTTTTAGAGAAGGTTGTTCAAGCTTTTGTGGATGATGCTCGGGACATCCTTATGTCCTTACATGAGGCATTGCAAGATAACAACAGCGCAAATGCGCAACTTCATGCCCATTCACTTAAAGGTTCTTCCGGAAATGTGGGCGCACTTAAACTTCAAGATATTGGCAGAGATTTAGAAGAGGCAGCAAAAAATAAAAATATGCTTGATGTTGAAGCAGGATATGCACAGTGTGAAGAGGTACTGAATGAAACCTTGGAACTGTTAAAAAATTATCTATCAAAGATACAAAAAGCAGTAGTTCAAAAAAAACGGCTTGATCCCTTACAAATGGCTATGAAACTTCAAATGCTTAAAAAAGATATTGAGAATGGTGTAGTGCTTGATATTGATTCGCTTGGAATATTTGTGGAATATACGAATGATGTTTTTAATGATGACATGAATAGACTCAAAAATTATCTTCAGCATTTTGAAACACACAAGGCTCTTGAAACCTTGAATGCAATCATGGAAAGTTTATAACTACAAGCTGCAATCGTACATATTAATAACTTCTTTGAGTTTAATGAACTAATCTGGGTGCACTGATTTGTAAAAAGCTATTCCCATAAGCTTAAACTCGAATTATACAAAAAATAATTCGTAGCAAAAAAAGACAAAATTGTCACTCTTTCGTATGAAATACAAAAATACTACTAGAACACCTTATGCAACTATCTAAGCAATAAATGATTGTAGCTGCATGAAGCAAGATTATTTGAATTCCTAAAACAGAAAACATTAAGGAGCTAAAATGAGCTGTAGTACTAGTAACCCTGCCGAGATGGCATTGCCACAAGATATTCAAGATAAAATCCATAACCACCCATGTTATTCAGAGGGTGCGCACCACCATTATGCACGTATACATGTGGCAGTTGCACCGGCTTGTAATATTCAGTGTAATTATTGTAACAGAAAATATGACTGTTCAAACGAGAGCCGTCCAGGTGTAACAAGTGAGCGTTTAACACCCGAAGAATCGGCTAAAAAAGTGATGTATGTAGGTGGTGAAGTTCAGCGCCTAAGCGTACTTGGTATTGCTGGGCCTGGTGATGCATTGGCAAATCCTAAAAAGACGTTTGAGACATTTGAGTTAGTGCGTGAAAAAGCACCCGACTTGAAACTTTGTCTCTCAACAAATGGACTTGAACTTCCAAAATTTGTAGATGAGATGGTTAAATATGATATTGACCATATTACAATTACGATAAATACTGTAGATACAACAGGTGAAATCGGTTCAAAAATCTACCCATGGATTTTTTATGACAACAAAAGAATTTACGGAAAAGAAGCTGCAAAAATACTTTTAGAGCGTCAGCTTGAAGGTATGAAAATGTGTGTGGAAAAAGGTATCTTGATTAAAGCAAACTCTGTTTTAATCCCGGGTATTAATGACAAGCATTTAGCAGAAGTGTCTAAGAAACTTAAAGAGATAGGCGTTTTCTTACACAACATCATGCCAATTATTTCAGAGCCTGAACATGGAACTGCATTTGGTCTGGGTGGCGTGCCAAGTGCTACTGACCAGCAGCAGATGGAAGTTCAAGAAGCATGTGGAATGGATATGAAACTTATGCAGCATTGTCGTCAATGTCGTGCAGATGCTGTTGGACTTATCGGGGAAGACAGAGGACAAGAGTTTACTAAAAATGTCTTTAGTGAAATGAGTTTTGATGCACTTGAGACACATTACAATGTAACAGCTCGTCAAGATGCTCAAGCAAAAATCGAAGAGTTCCGTTTCTTCTTGGACAAAGCAAATGAGCGTGTAGTACAAGAAAAAGCAGATCTGAATTCTGATGGTCAAACAATCCTCGTGGCTGTTACAACCGCTGGCGAAGGGATGATAAACCAACACTTCGGTTCAGTAAGAGAATTTCTGATTTATGAAGCCGGAGATTTGGGTATAAGATTTATACACCATCGTAAGCTTGATTATGAGTATTGTGCAGGACCGGATGGCGGAAATCCTATAGAGCCAATCTTAGAAAAACTTAAAGATTGTAAGTTGATTTTAACAGCTAAAATCGGTGGATGTCCACAGGATGATTTAGCGCGTGCGGGACTTATAGCAGATCAGAGTTATTCTTATCAGCCGATTGAAGCTTCTGTGTTAAAAGCAACTCGTAAGTACTTCAATCTTCCAGAAGAGATGGAAGGAAATTAGTCCTATGGCACTGATTAATGACACCACTTTACGCGACGGGGAACAAGCTCCTTATGTTGCGTTTAATACTAAAGAAAAACTCGCAATAGCCAAAGGGCTGGTAGAGTGTGGAGCTGATGAACTTGAAATCGGCATCCCAGCTATGGGGAGCAAAGAGCAAGAGGACATCAAAGAGCTTCTAAATTTAGGATTGAACACACGTTTGATGACTTGGAACCGTGCAAAAAGAAGCGATCTTGAAGCCTCTTTAAACTGTGGTGTTAAATCAGTGGACCTTTCTATCCCTATCTCAGATATTTTAATCGACGTCAAATTTGGCGGTGACAAAAGTGCTATGCTCAGTGAACTTGAAAAAGTAATCATTGAAGCTAAGCGTGAAGGTCTATTTATATGTATAGGTGGTGAAGACAGTTCTCGTGGTTCTCTAGAGTTTATAACTGAAGTTATGAAGCTTGGAAGCGAACTGGGAGTTGATCGTTTTCGCTACTGTGATACAGTTGGTATACTAACTCCTACACAAACCTACAAAAATGTTAAAGAACTTACATCTTTGAATCTTCTTCCTATCGAGATGCATACTCATAATGACTTTGGCTTGGCAAACGCCAATGCTCTTAGCGGTATCGACGCTGGAGCTATAAGTGCTAATACAACAGTTATCGGTCTAGGCGAGAGAGCAGGAAATGCTTCTTTTGAGCAAATGTCTATGGCACTAAAACATCTTTATGGTGAAAAACGCCATATTGACCCCCTTGAGATAAAAAATCTTGTTTCCATCGTAGCCAATGCTGCCGGTATGAGTTTATCTCCAAATGCCCCTATTATCGGTATAAATATCTTTTCCCATGAGAGCGGTGTACATGCCGATGGCATGATGAAAAATTCTCATTCTTATGAGCCATTTGGTGCAGAAGAGGTAGGATGCAGTCGTAATTTTCCTATCGGTAAACACTCGGGGACCGGTACAATTTTGTACCATCTCAAAGAATTAGGAATTACGGCGGAAAAACATACCTTAAAACATTTACTGCCTATGATCCGCGAGATAGTCACATCCCGCAAGCGTGTACTCAATGACATCGAACTTGTAAAACTCTATAAGGAAAACCTATGTTTATAGGCTGGTTAAAGTTCGCAGATGTAAGTAAATTGGTAGCTATAGCTGATGAAATCGGCTGGCTTGTTGATGGTTACCATACAAAACTTATGCTGATGCATTCGCCCCATTTATGCTATGGTGCTTATGTAGATGGAGAACTCATTGGTGCAGTCTTAGCTATAGAGTTTCAACACTCTGCGATGATAAAATATTTCATGGTTCGTAAAGACTATCAAAGACAAGGTATAGGACAAAGATTGTTAGAAACGCTTATTGGTGCTTTGGAGAGTAAGTATCAAAATATATATATTCATGTAAGTGCTGATTTAGTTCCATTTTTAGAACGATATGGATTTGAATCTAAAATGGAAGTCGGCAGATTTGTTAATGTTGGAAAAGTACCTCCGTTTAATTTTACAAATGCCAATGCCAAAGAGCTTGACGGCGAAAACTTTGAATCTGTGATTGCAAAAATAGATAAAGAAACATTTGATGAAAATAGAATGGATTTTCTTCTTGATGAGATGGATAGAAACAGCTCTTTGAAATTCACTTTGCCAAATGGTTTTCAGCACTCAAGTGTTGTTAATTCCCGTAATGTTTATCTGGGTCCATGGCAGGTAAGAATGGGACATGAAGATGAGGCTGAGAAGATGATGCAGGGTGTCTTATATTTTCGCGGTCTAAAAAGAGTAGTTGCCGATATTCCACTTGGTGTGAAGCATATTGTTGATTTGTATAAAAGGTACAATTTTGAAAATAAACAAAAATTTGTGCATATGGTTCGCGGTACTAAAAAAGATATTAAATTTGAAAATATCTATGCATTTTCACTATAAGAGGTGGTATTTATGTGTTTGTTAGAAATTGAAGTCGGTGAAATGGTGTCAGTTGATTCCATAAATGTAAGCCAAGAATTAAAAAGACGATTAAACTCTTTTGGCTTAATGAGAGGTTCAGATATTTGTATAAAACAGTTTGGATGGTTTAAAAGTACAGTTCAAATCATGATCAACCGTTCATTGATAGCAATTCGCAAAGATGAAGCACGCTTAATACAAGTACATAAAATTTAATTTAAGGAGTTATAAAATGACTGAAGAACAAAAAGCATTTAAAAAAGAGTTGGCAAAGCGTAAGCGTATGGCTATAGAGATTGCATCGGAGATTCATGATATAGTTGAAGATACTGTTTGGACAAATCATG
>Ga0316206_1000877_pt1 | contig 32648 bp, 27 predicted proteins | sample 6monthpyrite_MG_FD_204942 | JGI IMG/M metagenome (GOLD analysis project Ga0316206, IMG submission 204942) | Microbial mat bacterial communities from mineral coupon in-situ incubated in ocean water Damariscotta River, Maine, United States -... | ecosystem: Environmental > Aquatic > Marine >... | reverse complement strand
CCAACCACTGCACCGTACAACATACCGCGACCACCAATTGCGACCCAGATAACTAATTCAATAGAATTAAGCGGGGAAAATTCACCAGGATTAATAATGCCGACTTGCGGCACATATAATGCACCTGCAATACCAGCAAGCACGGCTGAGAACACAAAAATCCAGAGCTTATAGCTTTCAACTTTATAGCCAATAAAACGTGAGCGATCTTCTGCATCACGGACCGCTACGACCACACGCCCCATTTTGGAATTTACAACATAACGACTCGCCATATAACCTAATGCCAGACTCAATGCCGATGCAAAAAATAAAACAACTCGTGTTTCATTACTTTGCAAATTAAAACCTAGAATATCTTTAAAGTCCGTCAAGCCATTATTGCCGCCAAATCCCATTTCATTTCTGAAAAATGCCAGCATTAATGCATAGGTTAAGGCCTGTGTCATGATCGACAAATAAACACCGGTAACGCGTGAACGAAATGCAAAATAACCAAATAAATAAGCTAAAGCAGCCGGCACTAAAATGACCATGATCATGGCAAACCAGAACATATCAAAACCTTGCCAGAACCATGGCAGCTCCTGCCAGTTTAAAAACACCATAAAGTCGGGTAGCTCTGCATTACCGTAAACACCACGCTCACCAATCTGACGCATCAGATACATGCCCATGGCATAACCACCGAGTGCGAAGAATGCACCGTGTCCAAGACTTAAAATGCCGCAATAGCCCCAGACCAGATCAACTGCAACAGCCAGTAATGCATAGGTTAAATATTTACCAACTAGCGTTAAGGTATATGTCGACACATGAAAAACTGATGATTCTGGAACCAGTAAATTAAATGTCGCAAAGACAAGAGTCATTAGAGCCAGAATCGCTATCAGAATCTGTCCGGCTTTGTCATCTTTCATGAATGATGGAAATAATTTTGCTAAGTACATGATTTAATTCTCCGCTGACCGGCCTTTTTTCGGGAATAAACCACGAGGCTTTTTCTGAATGAATAAAATAATAAATATCAGTACAAGAATTTTTGCCAGTACAGCTCCGGACCATGGCTCAAGCACTTTATTAGCAACACCTAGTGACAACCCTGCCACCAGTGTCCCCCATAAATTACCAACTCCACCAAATACAACGACCATAAACGAGTCGATAATATAGGTCTGCCCAAGATTGGGCCCCACATTGGTTAACTGACTGAGAGCAACACCAGCAACACCTGCAATACCCGATCCCAAACCAAAAGTTAAGGCATCAACCCATTCTGTCTTAATGCCCATCGCTTTAGCCATAGGACGATTTTGAGAGACCGCCCTGACCTGTAATCCCAGTGAGGTTTTTTTCATTATCATTAACAGTATTGCAAAAACCAGTAATGCAAAAATAATGATGTATAAGCGGTTATAGGTTAATGACAATACTGAATTTATTTCAAGCGAGCCACTCATCCACGAAGGTGTTTCAACAGAACGATTAAGCGGTGAAAATATGCTTCTGACCAATTGCTGTAAAATCAGACTGATACCAAATGTTGCCAGTAATGTTTCCAGCGGTCGGCCATATAAATGACGAATCACTCCGCGTTCAATTGCAATGCCAAACAATCCGGAAACGACAAAGGCAGCAGGCACTGCCACAAACAAGGACATATCGATATGATTAGGCATCAATAACTGAATGACATAGGTGGTATATGCACCAATCATCATCAACTCACCATGTGCCATATTGATAACACCCATGACCCCAAAAGTGATTGCAAGGCCGATCGCAGACAACACAAGAACCGAACCCAGACTTAAACCAAAGAATGTTGTTTCTACAATGCCAATCAACTCGACATTATTTTCAATATTTTTAATTGCTTTTTTTGCAGCGACCCTGACGTCTTTGTCTTGCTCAAGATACTGATCATTTTCTTTAACCAGTAGTACTGCCAGCTTTTTTCTGGCCTCCGGATTAACAGTATCAGATAAAAATTCAATCGCTTCTAACCGCTGCTTTTTTTCTCCATTGTCCAGCGCATACAATGACAGACCAATGTTAATCACCTGTAAGGCATCAGCATCCGTTTCTTTTTCTTTTCGGGATTTTAGTAATTTAATACTGTCTTCATCAATTTGTTTCAGCACTTCATTTAGCGCATTAATCCTAACTGAAACATCACTACTACCTAGACTTAAATTTGCTATTGCCGCCCTCAGAATACGCCGCAATTTATTATTGATTTTAACTTTCTTTATCTTGTTCTTTTTGACTTCTCCGTATGACTCACCAGTAATTGCATCGGTAATTTTATACAAAGAGTCTTTCTTATTTGCATACACAATCGTTTTATCAGATTTACGATAATACAGCTCAGCTTTTGACAATGCTTTTAAAACGGGCAATACCCTGTCATCTTCAAGCACAGAAAAAGCCTCAATCGCTTTTTGTTTTGTTTTAAAGCTTTTTACATTAATCGTTTGTAATGATTCTGAAAAATCCCCGTCACTCAACTTTGACGCATTTGCCGATGCCAAAAACAGAAGTGTTATGAGAAACAGTAAGGCTGACAAAATTCTGGAATGATCAATAGCTTCTTTGCTAATAGATTTCATTTTTATGATCTTTTTATAGATGTTCTTTTAAAAAACGTGGCGCCTTTTTTACCAGGCACCACGACAACCACAAGAGGAGTACTACTTTATTTTAATAATTCTGACCTGAACATTTCGCTGTCTTAACGTTGTAATTACCGCAAGATAACGGTGAACGCCAGTCAGCAATTAAGTCTTTACTACCAGGCAGGTAATCAGACCACGCATCACCAACAACTGTGTCTGGTGTTTGCCACACGATCTCAAACTGTCCGTCAGCCTGAATTTCACCAATCAATACCGGTTTGGTAATGTGATGATTAGACATCATGGTTGATAAACCACCTGATAAGTTAGGGACGGATACACCAATGATAGATTCCTGCACTGCAGATGAATCTGTTGTACCTGCTTTTTCAACGGCTTTAACCCACATATTGAAACCGATATATGTCGCTTCCATTGGATCATTAGTTACACGCTTTTTGTCTTTGATGAATTTTTTCCAGGTAGCGATAAACTCTTCATTTGCATCAGCTTCAACACTCTGGAAATAGTTCCATGCTGCCAGATGACCAACTAAAGGTTTAGTGTCGATACCAGACAATTCTTCTTCACCAACTGAAAATGCAACTACCGGAATATCTTCTGCAGATACACCCTGGTTACCCAGCTCTTTATAGAAAGGAACGTTTGCATCACCATTAATGGTTGAAACAACAGCTGTTTTCTTTCCTTTTGAACCAAATTTCTTAACTTTAGAAACTATACCTTGCCAATCTGAATGACCGAAAGGTGTGTAATTGATCATAATGTCTTTTGATTTAACACCTTTTGCTTTCAGATACGCTTCTAGTACTTTATTAGTTGTACGCGGATACACATAATCTGTACCGGCTAATACCCAACGCTTAACACCGATTTCATTCATCAGGTAATCAACGGCTGGAATAGCCTGAGTGTTTGGTGCTGCACCGGTGTAGAAAACATTTTTTGAAGATTCTTCTGCTTCATACTGCACAGGGTAAAACAGTAAACCATTTAATTCCTCAAGGACCGGTAAAGCAGACTTTCGGGATACCGATGTCCAGCATCCAAAAATAACATCTACTTTTTTCTTTGAAATTAACTCACGTGTTTTTTCAGCAAACAATGGCCAGTTTGATGCAGGATCTACTACTACTGCTTCCAGTTTTTTACCTAAAACCCCGCCCTTTTTATTTTGCTCATCGATCATCATTAAAACGGTATCTTTCAATGTCGTTTCACTAATCGCCATAGTGCCCGACAATGAATGCAGCACACCCACTTTAATTGTGTCAGCTGCTAACACTATCTGAGATGAAAGCGTGATCGCCGAAGCGGCGACTAGCCCTGTAAGTGTTTTTAATTTTTTCATTTGTTCAATTCCCCAGAATAAAAAAGGATGCCCTAAGACACCCTTTTTTGATTATCATGAAATATCCAGCCTTACCCTTACTTGCCGATTGGCAGTGAATAAGACATCATCATTAATGGCTCTTCAGCTACACCAGCGCCATCATCACTAGGTAAGCTGATAGTAAAACTCAGCGCTTCAGATGCTGCATAGCTAACATCAAGGTGAGTGTAATCAGAATCTGCATCATCTGTAGCCATACCATAAGTCAGGCTTACTGGACCTATACCGTAACCCAGCGTTGTGTACAGATAACCATCATCACCAGATACTAAGCCTAAAGAGAAATCTTTAAAGCCAAGACCTAAAGCAACTTCATTAATTACATCGCCATCTGCCTGTGGGTAATCAATGTACCAGTAGCTAACATCGTAAGAGATATCTCCAGCTTCACCAGCATAACCAACCCAGATATCGTGCTCATAACCACCGCCAGCAACTGGATCACCAGATAAACCACTTGATACCCAAGTGCTCGCATACAAACCAGATTTATCAGAAAAATCAATGCCACCTGAAATGGTTGGACCATTACTTACATCTTGACCACGCCATAAGTACATAGAACCAACTGATGCGTTATAACCCACTTCTGCTGAAGCCATTGTAGGTGCCATAGCCGGTACAGCTAATACAACTGCTGCAGTTAATGCTTTTAAGTTTGTAGAAAGTTTCATTTTATTTAAGTCTCCCAAAAGACATTGTTGTCTAAATTTGTTTATTTTGATCACAAACCATAATCACACTGATAACTCATCGTCCTGTCGTGTTGGTAATGATTACGAATTTGCTAAAGGGATTGCACAGGCCGTGCCAAAAATAAAAATTACTATTAAAACAACAAGATAGATAATAATTTAATTTAATTGAAAGGTTTGAGAAAAACTTAGAGCACTTTATTAGTGCGCCAAATTAATGCTTTGCATTAATTTGGCGCATGAGAATTTATTCTTTTAAATACAATGACTCGTAAACTTTACGATATTGCAGGTACTGCATATTCCTTCTTTTCTAGCATCCCTTGCTCAATGATAAAATCAATAATTTCCTGAAGTCCTTTACCCTGTTTAACATTGGCAAAAACAAAAGGACGATCACCGCGCATTTTTTTCGCATCTCTGTCCATGACTTCGAGCGATGCGCCGACATAAGGCGCGAGGTCTATTTTATTAATTACTAACAAATCAGATTTTGTAATGCCCGGCCCGCCTTTGCGTGGAATTTTGTCACCTGCCGAAACATCTATTACATAAATAGTCAGATCAGAAAGTTCAGGACTAAATGTCGCACTTAAGTTATCACCGCCACTTTCTACTAATACAAAATCGAGGTTTTCAAATTTTTCACTGAGCTGTGCAACCGCCGCGAGGTTCATTGAGGCGTCTTCACGTATTGCCGTATGAGGACAACCGCCGGTTTCTACACCAATGATGCGCTCACTATCAAGTGCACCATGCTTCATTAAAAACTGCGCATCTTCTTTAGTGTAAATATCATTGGTGACTACAGCGATGTTATAGACATCACGCAATGACCGGCACAGTCCTTCAAGCAAAGCTGTTTTACCCGAGCCAACCGGGCCGCCAACACCTATTCGTAATACTTTATCATTCGACATTTTTTTAACCTATTTTAGGACCGGAACAACCGGCTATATTGCGTTTCATGAAAAGCACTGGCCATGGCTAAACCCGGCAGTACCGCTCCTATATCTACATCTCTTGTTTCGTATGCGATGTCGCAAACCGGCGCTATATAATCACCTAATGTTAATAACATTTTTTGTCCTGAAGTCTGCCCCATTGGTAATAGCTTAACCGCCGCAGCCACCATGTTTTCACACCATGCCCAGACAAAACCCGCAACGGCATCACCGGCTTTAATATTCCAGCGATCACAAACCAGTGCATACATCGTCACGTAACTGACTTTTTCTTTTTGCCACTGCTGTGCGCCATTAATATCTAGATCGGTTAACAACCTAGTTAAGGCATAACCCACCTGACAATCTTCATCATAAAGCTCTGAGGATTCTCTAAACGCCAGCAGCATTTCATTCCAGTTTGATACAGAGCTCATATCGTTATTTTTCCAGGCCTGCATTAACCTGAATAATACCGGCAGATCCAGTTTAGCCAGCCCATATTCCATTTGTGTTTTTAACCAGACTTGAACATCATCTTCTGTTTTCAGCAAACCACTATCGATACCATACTCAAGACCTTGTGAATAACTGAATGAACCTATCGGTAAGGCAGGACTAATCAGTTGCCACAGCCGCACCATTGAAATATTTTTATTCATATGGCTTCAGTGCTCATGTGTATGACTATGGCCGTGGCTATGCTCATGGTCATCGCCATGTTTATGTCCACCACCATAGGCACCTGCTTCAGGTTCAAACGGCGCTTTTTCTACGGTGACTTTTAGACCGAGACCTTCTACCATTTCATCCAGTACGTGATCGTGTAAATACCGAATCCAGTTTTCTGTTATTTGTAAACTGACATGCCGGTTGCCCAGATGATAACTGGCACGAGCAAGTTCTAATGGCTCTTCACAATATATGGTTGATACCGTTTCATCTGCAGCGATGATTTCAACTATTTTGCCATCTGTAGTTTTTAAGCAATCACCACCACGCAACAAACGTCCACGAGGCAAAATAACACCAGCATCCTGACCATCATCAAGCGTGGTTTTAAAACGACTTTTTTGTCGGCGTTCAAAAGGCAGCGTTAATGTAAATTCTGCTGTCTGTTTTATTTCACAAAAATGATCAATATTAATCATCGGATACCTGCATTTTTAAAATAGAAAGTAACGTTGAGCCAGCGGTAAAATTTCAGCCGGTTCACATACCAATAGTTCACCATCAGCACGCACTTCATAGGTTTGCGAATCCACTTCTATTTGTGGCTGATAGTTATTTAACAACATGTCTTTTTTTCGAATGCTTCGCGTATTACTAACCGGACGAACAATGGACTTCAGATCAAGTTGTGTTTTTATATCATTATCAAATGCCGCTCTGGATACAAAGGTGATCGATGTATTGTGGCGAGCTTTTCCAAGCGCACCAAACATATGCCGATAATGCACTGGTTGTGGCGTAGGTATCGATGCATTTGGATCACCCATAGGCGCTGCTGCTATCATGCCACCTTTGATAATCAATGCAGGTTTCGCTGCAAAAAAAGCCGGCTTCCATAACACCAGATCAGCCAGCTTACCCACTTCTACTGAACCAACATCATCTGAAATACCATGTGTGATTGCCGGGTTAATGGTGTACTTGGCCACGTAACGTTTTGCCCGATGATTATCATTACGCTCGCTATCACCCGATAAGGCTCCTCGCTGCACTTTCATTTTATGCGCAGTTTGCCAGGTACGAATCACCACTTCACCAACACGACCCATCGCCTGAGAATCAGATGCAATCATTGAGAACGCACCAAGGTCATGCAAAATATCTTCTGCCGCGATGGTTTCTTTACGGATACGAGAATCTGCAAACGCCACATCCTCTGCAATATTTGGATCAAGATGATGACAGACCATCAACATATCTAAATGCTCATCAACAGTATTAACGGTATAAGGTCTAGTCGGATTTGTACTTGATGGTAAAACATTCGATTCGCCACAGGCTTTGATAATATCCGGCGCATGACCACCGCCCGCACCTTCAGTGTGATATGTATGAATCGCTCTGCCTTTAAACGCCGCTAAAGTATCTTCGACAAAACCCGATTCGTTTAACGTATCGGTATGAATCGCTACCTGCACATCGTATTTCTCTGCTACTGATAAACAGTTATCAATTGATGCCGGTGTTGTGCCCCAGTCTTCATGTAATTTTAAACCCATCGCACCGGCTTCTAATTGTTCCTCCAGAGCAATCGGCAAGCTCGCATTACCCTTACCGAGAAAACCAATGTTCATTGGAAATTCATCGGCCGCTTCTAACATGCGATGCATATTCCAGATACCCGGCGTACAGGTTGTTGCATTGGTTCCGGTTGCAGGTCCGGTACCACCACCTAACATGGTCGTTACACCTGACATTAATGCTTCTTCAATTTGTTGCGGGCAGATAAAATGAATATGCGAATCAACACCACCGGCGGTGATGATCTGACCTTCTCCGGCAATGGCCTCTGTACCCGGGCCAACAACTATATCGACATCCGGCTGCACATCAGGATTACCCGCTTTACCGATCGCGGCGATGCGACCGTCCTTAATACCAATATCCGCTTTAACAATACCCCAGTGATCAACAATGGTTGCATTTGTAATGACAACATCGACTGTATCCTTACAGGAGGCCTGACCCTGGCCCATGCCATCACGAATGACTTTACCCCCACCAAATTTCACCTCATCACCATAAGTCGTGAAATCTTTTTCTACTTCAATAATTAAATCGGTATCTCCCAAACGAACACGATCACCAGTAGTGGGGCCATACATCTCGGCATAAGCTGTTTTATTTATTGTGACCATATTATTACTCCAGACTTCCCATTATCTCTGATCGAAAACCATACACTTTCATGTCGCCGGCATATTTCACCATTTCCACTTCGCGCGACTGTCCTGGCTCGAAACGCACCGCTGTACCTGCGGCAATATTCAGCCGAAAGCCTCTGGTTTTATCACGATCAAACTCAAGCGCAGGGTTGGTTTCATAAAAATGATAATGCGAACCAATCTGTATTGGACGATCACCGCTATTAGCAACTGACAGAACAATTGTTTCTCTGCCAGCATTCAATTCAATTTCACCATCATCAATAAAATATTCACCGGGTTTCATCATCAATCTCCTTTACACAATCGGCTGATGCACGGTAACCAGTTTCGTACCATCAGGAAAAGTTGCTTCTACCTGAACGTCATGAATCAGTTCTCCAATACCGTCCATTACGTCTTCACTACTTAATAATGTTGTTCCAAAACTCATTAATTCGGCCACTGTTTTTCCTTCGCGTGCTCCTTCCATGATAGCTGCAGAAATATATGCTATCGCTTCAGGATAATTTAGTTTCAGGCCTTTTTCTTTTCTGCGCTCTGCCAACAAAGCTGCTGTAAATATTAAAAGCTTATCTTTTTCTCTCGGTGATAATTCCATCTTCTTTTCTCACTTATCAGGTAGACCAGATGCGCGGAGCACAGGCCTGTAAATTTCTTTGCTTCATTCTTACTGATGACCATATCTCACTAAAATATTTCTTTGCCTGTTCTGCCGAATCGCCAAGATAGCGAACAACAAGCACATCCTTTATTAAAGTCAGAGACACATCTTTTTCTTTTTTCTCATGCCAATAATTTTGCAATTCATCACATAAATTTTTATCAATTTGAGTCGCCAGCATCGTGCCAAAAACACAACAATCATTAAATCCACCTGCTGAACTTAATAATTCACTGGCACCTTCAATTTCATTTCTTTCCAGAAATATCGGTTTATTGTCGCGATACAAACTTAATTTTTGAATTATTTTTCCTTGCTGATATTTTTCACCTGCCGCAGGTCGACCCAGGCAGTTTATTTCCCAGCCACAAAACAGAGCATCAGACGTTAGTTTAATCTCCGTTTCCAGTTCACTATTACAGCCGTTAAAAAATATCGTCTCCTGAGGAAACCACTCCAACGTGCTTTTTTTAGCCACCGTCAGTTTTTGTGTTTGTGATCCTTTTAAAACACCACTCCGATAAAACTTTCCGGCTGATGGTGTTGTGATTAATACCTGTGTTTGCTTTTCCAGATTTATGTTTAAATCCAGTTTATCACCGCCGACAACACCACCTGGCGGATGTATCAAATACACATGACACAGATCATTCCCTTCAGGATAAAAAGGTCGCTGCACCACCAGCGGGCCATAATGTTTACGTTCACTAAGCACCGTTTTGTTATTTTTATAAGTGAACCCTAATGACAGCTTCGCCTTCCATTCTCGTTCAACAGATCGCGTGTTTTTTTGTTTTTCAGCTACTAACAAGACGCACCCCGACTCCAATCGATAATACTGCAACAATGATTTGTATTGATTTCAAATAGACATCTCCTTTTTTAATAACTTTTTTCATTCCCAATGCAAACACACCACCAAAACAAACCATTGCAATAAATACACCGGAACTAAAAATTAAAATATAAAGAAAAACTTCTGAAATACTGCCGTTTTGAATCATTGGCAGCGCTCCCAGCAGCGGTGCAGAGCCCGCCATGCCATGTAAGCCACCAACTAATACGGCTTTGTGTTTATGCTGCTGCTCTGATTCACTTTTCCGGTACCAGTGAGCATGTGGCATATAACCTTCATGTGAATGGAAATGAATAGCCAGTCGATAACGCTGAATTTTATAAAACATAAATAATCCAAGCATTATTAATACCGCTCCCACGAGTTGTTCCGCAATGCTTGAGAGCATCTGTGGAATCGTCTCGCCCAGCAAAACAAACGTCATAGTCATTAACAATAAAATAAGACCATGTCCTGTTGCCCATTGAAAAGCAAAGCCAATACTTTTATCTATGTTTGATGTTTCTGAGGATAAAACTGACACGGCAGCAATATGGTCAGCATCCAGCGCATGAACCAGACCCAAACCAAAAGCGAGAATTAATAGTGCATATAGCTCACTGAACATCATCGTTCCTATTTTTTATTTTTCACGATAAAGATAAACAATGCACAATGAAGCAACTTTCAGACCAGAAATTAAATCGCTATAAAAACAATGACTTAGTAAAGATTGGAACTTTACGATAACTCTACTCGCACCAGAACAGTGCGTGATGAATTGTTGATTACCTTAGAGTAAGGTTTCGTGAGCTTTATTTTTTAAAACCCACTTGGTTAATTGCTCAGCTGGCATAGGTTTGGCGATTTCATAACCCTGGCCGATATCACAACCCATTGCCTTGAGGCTCATTCTGATTTTTTTGTTTTCGACGCCTTCGGCCACTACATCCATACGTAATTTATGAGCCAACATGACACAGGTTTCAACAATAGCGTAAGCATCCACATCCCGGTCCATGTATTTAACAAAGCTCATGTCGATTTTTAATTCGGTAAACGGAATCCGGTGTAATAAAACCAACGATGAGTTACCCGTACCAAAATCATCAATCGACAAACCAAATCCTTTCATGCGAAGTCGGGTTAGGATATCTAGCGATGTTTTGAGCTCACCCATTAAGGCACTTTCAGTAATTTCGAGTACTATTGATTTTGGATCCAGCCCCTGATCGTTTATCAGATCAGTCAGATGATCAGGCAAAGTCAGACTGGTGATATTCTCTGCAGAGACATTCACAGAGATCGTAATTTTAAAACCCAGCTCTTTCCATTTATAGCTCTGCGTAACCGCCATATTGATAACACTGGCGGTTAGCTCACCCATCAGTCCTTCTTTCTCAGCAATATCAATAAATAGTCCTGGTGGTATCAGCCCTCTGTCCGGGTGCTGCCAACGAACCAGGGCCTCCACGCCTTTTAAAACGTTGGTACTCAAGTCAATTTGTGGCTGGTAATGCAAAACCATTTGCTCGTCATGAATGGCTTTTTGAATTTCTTCAACAATGATTGGGGTTTCGGCAAATGTCTTCTGGTTGCTGACAGCGTCCTTATCGATATCAATGTTCGCTAACATCTGCACAAAATCAGCAATCTCGAGAGGTTTAGTCAGGCTGCCAACCACATTCAATTGATGCTCTTGCGCTAATTTTTCAGCTGAATGAAGCACACTACTGTCATAACCACTGACCAGAATCAGGTGTGCCCGGATACCCGATTTACCCATACGCCGAATCACTTCAACACCGTCCATAGTGGGCATGTGCAAATCCAGCACCATGACTTGATAAGATTCTTCATCGTTAAAGAAGTCACGCGCGTCATTATAGACAGAGGAAGCAAAGCCGGCGGTCTTGGCTATTTCACCTAATAATTCTGCAAACTGAGGGTCGTCATCAATGACAACAAGGCTTTTATTCATAACAATTAAGTCTAGACCGTAATATTTTGAATATCAGGCCTAAATATGAATTTTCGAGAAAAAATTAATCTAATTCAAGCAAGGCCCAATCGTTACTGAACCGTAACATTAAGCGTCGCTTCCTGTCCGCCAAACGTCACTTTCACGCGGTCATCACCAATGGCATCTGCTGATACCAGCCCTTTATTGGGAGAAACATTATCAACACTAATAAATATACCCACAGGATTTACAACTGACCATTCAGCCGAGTCTGTCACATCTTCTTCAGTCAGGTCAGAATATTTTGCCGTAACTGATAGCTGTGCTGTTTCACCCAGATTGATTCGAACCAGTCTGACGGCGTTATCCGGTTCGATAGTCAGCGAGTCCAACGCCTTACCCTCTACCGTTACCAGAGTATTGTCTGTTTGATCACCACAAACAGCAGTGACTGTAGTCGTACCACTAAGTGCAGCCGTTAAGACTTCGTTATTACTATTAAAATCAGCTTTAACTGGATCACTGCTGGCCCAGCTAACCGTAGAAGAAATATCGATACCGGTATCACCACCAAAGTCTGCTAATACCTGAAAGCTTTGTGTTTCTCCGACATTCAATGTTGGTGTTAGTGGTGACAACACCAAACTATCGATATCATCTATCACATTGACTGTTACCGGAGTCATATCATCACTGCTAATAGCACCCAATGTCGCGGCGATACCTGGTGTGCTCACTTCGAAATTACTCAATGAAATAACTGAACCTGTTTTTAAAATAGCTGATGCTGTTGATGTACTCCAGCTAACTTTGTCGGTGATATCTCGTGTTGTTGTGTCATCATAATTTCCCAATGCTTTTAATGCCAAAGGTCGACAGACACTGGTTTCTAATGTATCTGGTGTTGCTGTGTCGGCTTTAACATCAATCGAGTTTAAAGCAGCTGAAGATAGCGTGATAGGTAACGTTGCACTAAAGCTCGACAACGATGCTGTTATCGTAACCACGCCATCTGTAGAAAATGTTTCCATTAATCCACCTGACTTAACTTTTGCCAGCGCATCGTCAGAAACTGACCAGCTCACGTACTCGGTTAAATCAACCTCATCAGGTTGAGATTTATTACCAATAACGGTTAGTTGCAGTGAGTCACCAGTTGTAATAACCGAATTGTCCGACTCTAATGCCATCGACTGCACGTTATTAAACTCGACGATTAATGATTCATATAAGTTTGTGGGATCACCCTCACTGCAGGCATTCAATATAGTAAGGATGAATAATCCAAATGATAAACGAGAAAAAGCTTGTCTGATTAGTTTTTTAAAAAACATAACGCATCCCTAACTGATAACTTTCTACTTTTAATTCGTCCTGATTGTAATGAATCACATAATCAAAATGCAGTCGAAAATCACTGTTCTTACTTGCGCGTTCTTCAAAGCCAACTCCCCAGCTGGTGCCAGAAAAGTTTTCTGTATTTGATAATGTATTGCCTGTTGTTTTTAAATCAAAATCTGCATGACCACCCATGACATAAACATTCACATTACTATTAACCGGTGAACCATAACGAAACATAACCGAGCTCATGGTTTCAATTTCTGAAGTAACTGTTGCCACATTATCTTCAGACTCCGCGCTCGCCTGAGAAATTTGCATAGCAAACCGGTCTGTAAATTGCCAGCCTATACCTACTTGCAACAAGGTTGGTTTAAACTCCTGCTCAGCGATGAACACACTGCTACCGACATAAGATGCGTCGACAAACAAACTACCCGCAACTGCTTTGCCAGAGATCATGACCAACAACAAAATTGATGAGAGTGGAATAGCTTTTATTATTTTTATAAGTCGCATATCTTCTCGCATGATTTAATTTATCCTTTCCTTTTTAGGTAACTGACTTTGTTTCTTTTTTATCCAGAGCAGTGATACCAAAATACAAAGTATTAGAGGCAACACGCCCAGGTTCACAATTTCCCAGCCAAACTGGTGCTGCAAATAGCCTGCTGTTAATGCTGCCACGGTCACGGCACTAAATACACTAAAATCATTAAATGCCTGTGCTTTGGCTTTTTCGCTTTCTTCATAGGCATAGGTTAATAAATCCGTTGCGCCTATGAATAAAAAGTTCCAGCCTACTCCCAGACACAATAGTGCAAACCAGTAATGCCATAACGAAACACCCAGTAAATTTCCAGCTACGGCCATTAGCAATAAGATAACACCTGCCAGCATAATATTCAGCAGGCCGTAACGGCTGATCAGTTTGCCGGTGAAAAATGACGGCGCAAACATACCGAGCACATGCCATTGAATAACAAATGCCGTGTCACTCAAACTGTGATGATGACTCATCGATAACGGTGTTGCCGTCATCACTAATGACATCACTGCATAACCGAACATGCCACCGATAACAGCAACTATAAATATGGGCTGTTTGATCAGTTCGCTAAGTTTTCTTGCTGATTGCTTTACCGTTTTATCTATCTGAGGGCGAGGCAATTTGGCAAAGGTGAGAATAATAAAGGTTAGAACATACAGACCACAGACCACCATATAACTGCCAGCAAATTGTGCATGATCTATTGAGTCATGTGTCCAGCTGGCGATGTTGGGTCCGAGTATGGCAGCGACAACGCCACCCGCCATCACATAAGAAATGGCCCGGCTTTTTAAGGTCGCACTGACCACATCCACAGCCGCAAACCGGTAGTAGTTACCGAAACCATTAAAGGTACCTATTAATACAGTGCCTAAACAAAAAGCCCAGAAATCTGCCTGAATGATAGAATTGGTTGCAATCACCGCCCCAGCCAGGCCAATTAAGCTACCTAACAGAAAACCTGAGCGCCGACCAAAACGGGCCATTAAAAGAGAAGCCGGAATACTGGCGAGCATGGTCGCCATAAACTGTAATGCCAGTGGTAAAGTGGCCAGTGAACTGTCTGTTGCTAATGCAAGGCCAACTAAGGCTGATGTCGTCACCAATAATGCATTATTGGTCATCATTAATGACTGGCAGCTGGCCAGCAGCCAAATGTTTTTATTCATAAAATGTCAAAAATTAAGATTGTCTTAAGGTTATCAGGATATATCTGTAACTAACATCACAGTGTCCCATTTATCATTACATAGGTATGTATGGAAGTTCATTCGGCAATCCCAGAGCAAGATCAGGTTGAAGATCTTAATACATTGTATCCTTTTCTCGCCGAAATGGATCATCAGTCTCATTTCAAATTAAAGAATAACAGCCTGCAAATAAGCCTGCCACCACAAACATTTTTACAAACCAGCAATGGGCCTTATGACCACCTGTTTCTATTACTGGAAGGGAATACCCGTGTCTTCCAATGCGATGAAAATGGCAGAGAATTAACCTTTTACCGTAATTATCCCGGTGATATTTGCAATTTAAACATAAAGCAGCTGCTCAATAATGATGCACCAGCGAATGCTCTGGTCAGAGCCGAAACAGCCATCCATGGTATTCAGGTCTCTAAAAAGGTATTTCAGCAGACCATGGGGACTTCTGACGTTTTTCGTGATGCCATCCTAAATAACTTAACTCAACGCTTCGATCAGCTGACAGATCTTTTGCAGCGCTCAGTTTTTCATAAGCTGGACAAACGACTTTGCCAGTTACTTCAGGACATGTTCGCTCACTCAAACCAAACCACGCTTAAAATTACTCACCAGAAACTGGCCAATGAACTGGGCACAACTCGTGAAGTGATCAGTCGCAGCCTAAAGCAACTTGAAAAAGAAGGCTGCCTGACCATCAACCGTGGTCAGCTAACCATGATTGACCCTAACAAACTCGCTTAAATCAACACCTGAAATGTTTGTTACATTCTTGTAACAATTCCATGACTAATATTGTGGTTATATGTGCAAAAAGATACATACTAACCCTTAATAACCTAGTTAAATACCCTCATTAGTTTGTATGTCAGTACGAATTAAATAATAAAACTATAAAGCCTTGTAGTAACAGCACTACTTATTGAAGCTGCTTTGAGTCTCTTACGGATATCCTGATTTCTTTGCATATTCATGCAAAAGGCTAACTTTATTTCTGGTGGAATAAACCACCAATAGAGGAGGAATGTAATGAACCGTCGTGACTTTTTAAAAGCCAGCTCGGCTTCTCTTGCTACCACCGTCATAGCAGGAACCGGCCTTATAAGCTGGACGCCCAGAGCAGAAGCAGCCACCATTTCCAAAACGTTCTATATCACCGATGGTTATCAAAATTTGATAACAGGTGATAATGTTTATTTCAGAGGTTTTAGTTCGAGCAATAACGTGGTCAATGTACCCGGTGAGTCGATTGTGGCTCAAGAGGGTGACACCATTCGAATCACCATTACCAATACATTATCAACAACCCATCGTTTTGTGATTGATGGCGTAGTAGACAGTGGCAACATTGGTTCTGGTGATGAAGTAACCGTTGAGTTTGAAGCCAAAGATGCAGGAACCTATTTATATTACGACAGTAACAACGCGCCTTATAACCGTCTTTTAGGTTTACATGGTGGTTTTGCTGTAATGCCCGGTAACCGTGATGACCAGCTTTATGATGGCAGTCCTACCTTTGTGCAGCAGTATTTCTGGATCTTTAATGACATTGACCCTGTCTGGCACAACACGATTGCCAATGGCAACACACCAAATACCGATTATGAACCACGCTTCTTTACTCTCAATGGTTTGGGTGGCCGTCCACCAGGTGCACCAGGCGCTCATGACCCTAACCTCGATGCAATCACCGACCCACGTTCTGCCTTACACGGCCATATTGGTGATCGCACCTTAGTGCGTATTATTAACGCCGGTAAATGTGACCAGTCTGTTCATGCCCATGCCAACCACATGGAATGGCTCAGTCTGAATGGTGAAATCCGTGAGGATATCTGGAGCAAAGATTGCCTGTATCTTGATAAAGACATGGGCATTATTGATGCCATCTACCCATTCGAAACCCCACCTGATTCTTACCCGCCTGTAAGCGTTGGTGCTTATCCAATGCACTTGCACACCGAGATGTCGCAGACAGCTGGTGGTGGCTTTTATATGTTCGGTGCTATGACCGACATCTATTTCGAATAAGGGGGAATGAATCATGGGTAGAAGAAGACAAACAGAAGACACTACAACAACTACGACCACAACCAGCACCATGGATGGCGGTGGCGGTGGCGGTGGCGGCGGCGGTGGCGGCGGCGGAATGGGTAACCCTTGTTACGTTTATCCGGACTCACCATCGACACCCGGTATTGTCACGCCAGATGTAACTTATGATCGCAGTGTTTACATGAATGGCTCAATGACCATGGATGATGGAAGAAGCGTCGCAATCTGGGGTTTTACCGATACTATTGCCGGTGGCGGTATGGATGCAAGTGGGTCATTCCCCTCTCCTGCAATGCGCGTTACTCAAGGCCAGGTTGTTCATACACGTCTTAATGTTTCGATGATGAATGGTGTACATACTATCCATCACCATGGCATTGAGCCAGCTGATCACGCTGATGGCGTCGGTCACGTTACATGGGATGTTGACGGTGCATACACCTATCAGTGGCGCCCAATGCATCCAGGTACGTATTTCTACCATTGCCATACCAACACGGTATTGCATGCGGAAATGGGCATGTATGGTGCATTGATAGTCGATCCACCAGAAGGCCCAGGCACACTTATTTCTGGTAAAGCCACTTATGACTCAGAAGCATTCTGGGTGGTGGATGAAATCGACTCAAGCTGGCACACATTAGGTTGGACTGCAGGTACCTGTGGTGCGGACGTAGGACTGAATGTATTAAATCCGGATTACTTCATTATCACGGGTGTTGATGCATCGGGTTCGTCTGCGATGAACTTGCCCCCAATTTCTGGCCAAATGAGAGTAGGGCAGAAACTGTTAGGGCGTTACGTTTGTGCCGGCTATCACCCTCAGCACGTTCGCATTCCATCTGGATTAAATGCAAAAATTTATATCTCAGACGGTCGTGAGCTGCCTAACCCGGTTAGCACAACCGGATTCAAAGCCATTTCTGGTGAACGCTACGATATGATTATTGAACCAACTCGGGCAGGTAATTATATTGTTGAATTCGATATCGTTGACTGGATTACCGGAGAAGTTCACGGTACGGCTCGTACCAATGTTGTGGTTACAAACTAAACGTCAAAGTTAAAAGACACTGTCATTAGGGGGATCTTGTATCCCCCTTTTTTTGCCTGATATTTAATCAGGTAAGCCTTCGAAAAGCTCTACGGCACCGGTATCCAGCCAGTTCAGCTGGCACCCGTGAATCAGAACAACCAAGGATAATCGCAAATGGCTCCTGGCTGTCTGTCAATTCACCTCGTTTAGTATGCGACATCATGTTTTCAACACTGCGAAGTCCACTGACGAAACGCCGATTGTCGTCCTGAAGTCTTTTTAATGCCTGTTTTGCATCTGTCGTTCTGAGGTACCCCCCTGAATATGGAATTGGTCTGGTATTAACAAAAAGATTGCGCGCAATATTCCACAAACCACTCAGAGTAAAAAGTGATTATTAAAAAAGGCTTTCTGGTTATTTTAATCGTATTTACTTTAAACCAAGCTCTCTGGCTTTCAGTAAAAGATACAGTAATGGAATCACAAACAATGACAGCAGCGGCGCCGTGATCATGCCACCTATCATCGGTGCAGCAATTCTCTGCATGACTTCTGAACCGGCACCATCACCAAACATAATCGGCAATAAACCGGTGACGATAACGGCTACCGTCATCGCTTTTGGTCTGACCCGCATAACAGCACCTTGCATAATGGCGAGTTTCAAATCAGACAGGTTGTTGAGTTGACCGTTTTGCTTTCTCTCTTCTATTGCTGAATTAAGATACACCAGCATTACCACACCAAATTCTGCTGCCACACCTAGCAAGGCGATAAAGCCAACCGCCGTTGCGATCGATAAATTATAATCGAGTATAAACAGTAACCAGAATCCACCAATGGCTGCAAATGGTAATGTTGTCATCACCAGTAAGGCTTCCGTCATTCTGCGGAATGTTAAATACAATAACAGCAGTACTATAATCAAAGTAACTGGTATCACCGTTTTTAATTTTTCTTCTGCTCTTAACATGTATTCGTATTGACCGGTCCACGTCACTGAATAACCTGCTGGCAAGTACAATTCTTTTTGCACAGTTTTTTCTGCATTTTTAATGTAACTACCAAGATCAACATCTTGAATATCAACAAAGGTCCATCCACTGCGACGAGCATTTTCACTTTTTATCATTGGTGGGCCGTCGACGATTTTTATTTCGGCGACTGAAGCCAGCGCAATTTCAGCACCACTTTGGGTAACAATGGGTAAGCTGCGCAGCTTATCAAGATCGTCACGGACTTCTCTGGCAAAACGTATATTAATTGGATAGCGTTCAGCGCCATCAATCATTTGACTTACGTTAATACCGCCGACTGCTGCTGAAATCACGTTATTAATTTCCGCCACTTTCACGCCTAGAAAAGCCGCCTTTTCTCTATCCGGTAACACCTGCACATATCGGCCACCAGTCACTCTTTCAGAATAAACAGACCGAGTACCGGGAATATCAGATAATAATTTTTCCAAACGGCGCCCAATACGTTCTATTACCTCCAGACTGGCGCCAGAAATTTTAACGCCAACCGGCGTTTTAATTCCTGTTGCTAACATATCGATGCGGGTTTTAATTGGCATTAACCAGGCATTGGTTAGCCCCGGTAAATTTACTGTGCTATCAAGTTCGTCGATCAGTTTCTCAAGCGTCATACCATCTCGCCACTGATCTTTTGGTTTTAACTGAATCAATGTCTCAATCATTGTCAACGGCGCCGGATCAGTTGCTGTATCTGCACGGCCCATTTTTCCGAACACCTGTTTCACTTCCGGCACACTTTTAATTAAACGATCAGTTTGTTGTAATAACTGCTGAGCCTTACCAATTGAAACTCCGGGTAGCGTTGTCGGCATGTACATTAAATCGCCTTCATTCATCGGCGGCATGAATTCACTACCCAGTTCATTTAATGGATACAAAATACTACCCAGCAACAAAATCGATATGACTATTGTACGAGCTGGCATTAATAATATTTTGTTCAATAGTGGCTGGTACCACTTTATTAAACTGGCATTAATCGGATTACTTTTTTCATCAGGAATTTTGCCCCGAATAAAATACCCCATCATTACCGGGATCACGGTAATAGCTAATGCCGCCGCCATTGCCATCGCATACGTTTTAGTAAAAGCCAGCGGACTGAACAGACGACCTTCCTGTGCCTCAAGCGTAAACACTGGCAAAAAACTTAAGGTGATAATCAATAATGAAAAAAACAATGCGGGTCCGACTTCAACCGAAGCCTGTGTCACCAGTTGCCATCGTTCGCTTGTAGATAGCTCTTTACCTAAATTATTGTTTTGCCATTTTTCTAAATGCTTGTGTGTGTTTTCTATCATCACAATCGCCGCATCAATCATGGCTCCGATTGCAATGGCAATTCCACCTAATGACATGATATTTGCATTAACGCCCTGCCATCGCATAATTATAAATGCCAGCATAATGCCAATTGGTAAGGTGATAATCGCAACAAATGCAGAACGAAGATGAAACAAAAACAACAAACAAACTAAAGCAACAACAATAAATTCTTCAATTAATTTTTCACTGAGATTACCAACCGCATTTTTTATCAGCGTCGAGCGATCATAAGTTTCAATAATTTCAACACCATCAGGCAAACCCTGCTTCAGTGCTTCAATTTTTTTCTTAATAGCATTGATCGTTGTTAGTGCATTTTCTCCATAACGCATCACTACGATACCACCGGTAACTTCACCTTCACCATCGAGATCCGCAACCACGCGACGCATCTCCGGACCAATCTGCACACTTGCCAGATCCCTGACTAATAATGGCAAACCATTATCGACAACTTTAACAGGGATGTTTTCTATGTCTTCTAACGATTGCAAATAACCTTTACTGTGAATCATGTATTCAGCTTCTGATAACTCAATCACTGAACCGCCAACTTCCTGATTACTTTTTTCAATTGCGTTTGATAATTCAGTCAGTGATACACCATAGGCTCGTAATTGTTCCGGGTTTGCAATCACCTGATACTGACGCACCATACCGCCTACTGTAGCAATTTCGGCAACACCGGGCACTGTCTGTAATTCAAACTTTACAAACCAGTCCTGTAAACTTCGCAGCTCTGATAGGTCATGTTGCCCAGTGCGATCAACCAGTGCATATGAGTACACCCAACCCACGCCTGTTGCATCAGGGCCAAGTCGTGGCTTCACACCTTTGGGTAAACTATCAGAAACCTGATTGAGATATTCAAGCACGCGACTGCGCGCCCAGTACAAATCAGTGCCGTCTTTAAAAACAACATAAACAAATGAATCACCAAAAAAAGAATAACCACGTACCACCTGTGCACCGGGCACAGCCAGCATGGTTGTAGTAACAGGATAGGTGACCTGATTTTCAACCACTTCCGGCGACTGCCCTGGAAAACTTGTGCGAATAATTATCTGAACATCTGATAAATCTGGAATCGCATCAAGTGGGGTTTGTTTAACGGATAGCCAGCCCCAACTTGTGAGCAGTATCACCGACAATAAAACCAGAACTCTATTCTCAACTGACCAGCGAATTATTTTTTCAATCATGACTTAATGTAATTATCACTTACAAATGCAAGCAATTAATTACTGTCTCCACTGCTCATACGATTGAAGCTCGACTGAAGATTAGCTTCAGAATCAATAAGGAATTGACCCGAGACCACAACAGTGTCGCCTTCGGCGAGCCCGGATAAAATTTCTACCTGCCCCCGGCTACGCATACCAGTAACTACATCGACTGGCTGGAACTGGCCATTGCCTTTATCCAGTATGACGCTTTCACGTTCACCTGTAACTATAACTGCCTGACGCGATACTTTAAGTACGTCAGGCTTTTTACCACCAAAAATTTCAACTCTGGCAAACATATTTGGTTTTAACTGACTGTCGAAGTTTGAAACTCGAATTCGTACTTTGAGACTTCGGGTTTGCGGGTCAAGTTCAGGATATATATAGGTCACCAGTCCACGCCACTTTTTACCGGGCAGTGCCTGCACTGTAACTTCAGCCGTTTGTTTTCTGGTAATCCAGTCTAGCTGATGTTCATAAATATTCGCTTCAATCCAGACACTGGATAAGTCAGCAATGGTAAACATCGGATCGCCTTCCCAAACGTACTGATGTTTATGTACTTCATGTCGAATAACATTACCGTGTTGTTTGGTATAAATTGGAATGCGATGATGCACTCTGCCAGTACGTGCAATTTCATTGGCCAGGCTATCAGATATTCCCATATAACGAAGTTCATCACGTGAATCGACGCTCTCCTGACGCTGGCCGTACTTTTTTAAGGTGCCCGACTTATCTTTTTTTTGCGCTGCAATAAACTCTTTTTGTACTTTTAAAAATTCTGGTGCATAGAGCTCCATTAATAACTGGCCTTTTTTAACTTGTAGACCCGCTCTTCTTACGCCTAAATTTTCTACCCATCCATCTGCAGGTGCTTCTATAGTTTTAACGCGCTGCTCATCATAGGTAACGTATCCGACAGTTTTTATGTATTTCCATAAACGACCCTTTTCAACTGTTTCTGTTTTCACACCCAGCTTCTGAATTACGTCCGCAGTCAGCGTTACACTGACGCTGTTTTCTTTATTTCGCTTTTGTTTTTGCACAACTAGATCCATGCCACAAATTGGGCATGACGCTTCAGTATCACGCACTATCTTCGGGTGCATAGGACAAACGTATTTAGGATTTACATGCTCTATTGCATGTTCGACAGCAGTCTTATCAGTTGATTTTGAAAGTTGCTGAGGAGAGTCGCTACAGGCAGACAGTATGCATGACGCGAAGATAACGAATAGTTTAAAAACGCTATAACTTTTGAAGCCGTTGACATCCATGTTTCGCAGCAGTGAAGTCATACTGGAAAACAATTGCATAATTTTTCGTAACCCTGAAAAGGCTGATTAGATCAATCAATGCTAACGTATATAGCTATTCTTAACCACAGCACGTTTAGTGATATTTGTTACACAAAACTCATTATGAACAAATCTACACAACGATAAATCACAATTCTAATTTAAAAAGACCTATCACAAAAAAAGGCCCTTTCGGGCCTTTTTAATCTGTTAATTTAAAATGCTCTAAAACTTATAACTTTAGGTTTAACACGCTTATAATCCGGCATAGTCATTCCTGCACTCGCATTGATGTACGTCGGATCAGTGACTACATATATCTGTCCATTATGTCTTACAGAATCACCGCTAATACGACTATTAAATTTCACAGCTGCTGCAATATGGCCCGGAAAATCCAGCCCGACAACTTCAAGTCCGATCAGACTTCTTACCAGCCAGGCAAAAATAACAGAACGATCTTCACAGTCTGAATAGGGGTAGTACATAGTTTCCTCTGGGAAGAGATAGTTTTCTTCTCCAAACTGTCCCTGATCTGTTTTATATTTAAAGGCGTTTTGTACAAATAACAAAATTATATTAACGGCTTCTTCTTCCGACTTACCTTTAATAATATTTCTCAGTTGCGATAATAGTGGATTACCAATATCAGCATTAACACGTGACATGAAATACTGGCCGATATCCATCTGCGGATAGGTTTTTAAATAATCAATCGTGTTTTTATCATGGCCTATATTTACGTTATATCGTTTACCGTTATAAACAAAGCCAACCTGACGTGATCTTTTACTTGATCGTGTGTTCAGGTTCTGATTCATGCTCATATTGAACACTTTGTTAGCTCCGGGGTACTGGCCATTGTATGTAAACACTTTACCTGGCTTAGCTTTGTTGCCATCCATACCAAGTGCATAATAACGGGTTCCACTAAATGTGAAGTATGCCACTGAATATAAACGCTGTTGGGTTGGTAACAACAGGAACACTCGGTACTTACCATAGGCAAGACGTGCCTGATAATTTGATTTGATTAACATGAACCAGGTGAACAGTGACTGTTCATTTTTCTGTTCCCTGTAAATTGATTTTGCTAACTCATTTATTAACAACGCATAACTCCAGTCATTCAACTGCAATGGTGAACGTTGTTTATTTAGTTGAGCAAGCAACCCATCATAATCAGCCTTGCTCAATTCTGACCAGAAATTACTGATCGATTTTTCATCGAGACGCCCACTTAAACGCGCTCTCAATTTGCGGTCATAATAAAATGTTAACGAATGACCAAAGTAATTAATTTTTGCAGGTGAACCTTTAGGTACATTCACTACAACAGGTTTAACCACAGGCTTCACAGGAACTATCGGTGGCCGTATAATTTGCACAGGTTTAATCACTGGCACTGGCTTAACCACTGGTCTTGTCTCAGGTTTGACAGCCGGTTTTGTTTCAGGACGAGGCTTATAGGTTGGCTGAGGCTGCGGTTTTGGCTCAGGCCTGGCAACAACGACTGGTTTGGGCTTTGGTTTTGCAACTGGCATGGCTACCGGTTTTGGCGCCTGATCTCGTTTAATGCCTTTAAAGACATCCATCTCTTTCCATTGCGACTGCAAAAAGTTAGTAAACTCTTTATCCCGCTTATCTTTGTATTCCTGATATTCATTTTGCTGCTGTTGCATGTATTTTAAAAAGTCGTTATCAGCAACAGAAAAGCTCGCTGGAAAGGCCGTTAAACTAAAAATTAAGGCGGCAGCAGACTTAGATCCTAAAGCTCGCATAGTATCACCCAAAACAATAAACGTAAGACAGCTGTCAGAAACCAGACAACTAAGAGAATATCAAAACAAAGAAGCCGGTGAAAACCGGCTTCTTTAATTCTGATTTATTTTTTCATATTTGCAATATCTGCAGCCAGTTCATCCTGACCTTTCTTCGCTTTGAATTGCTGCCACAATGCTTTTTCATTGTTCATGCTAGTTTTCAAGGCATTCTCAGCTGCAACTTTAACTGCATTTGGATCCATACCTAGTAATACATATAAGGTACCACCTGGGCTAGTACGAGATTTATAAATTCGTGTGCCAACCAGTGTTTGAGAAGTTATCTGCTTAGTAACTGACGTGTTTACTTTATCAACAGTCTCAGCATCGCCAGCGCCTGTTGCTTCTACATACTGCTTAACCATGTTACGAACTTCAACTTTCATGTTTTGTGCAAGTTGAACACGTGCATCTGTTGATGCCATTTGCTTCATGAATGAATGACCAGCACCTGATTTTTGTGCCGAACCCACTGCAGAAACTGTTACTCCAGCTACTGGCTCATCACAAATCCAGCCTGGAGCTGCGGTATCTTTAGCATCTGGGAAGACGCAATCTGGAACAACTTCAGCTTTTTTGGTGCCACCACATGCGACTAATAGAGATATCATTGCTGCACTAGTAAGTAATTTAAAACCCGTTTTCATCGTTTTTTCTCCGTTAATTATACTTTCAATAGCCTCAACCGAGGCTTATTGCCAGAGGCTGACTGATTTTCATACAGTCTTAACCCCTTATTAATTCATTGCCCGTAACTTCTAGACTAAACATAGCCGAGAGTTACCAAATTCGCAATAACTGTGTTGGAATTATAATAGCGCTGTGCATATTAGTTTTTATTGAAGTTGATCACATTTCATCTATTTCAATATGCTAATCTAAAATCAGTTAATAAATTATCAGGAATCATGATGATCAAACCTTCTTATATACTGCTGATTTGCACTCTCTTTTGTGCATCATCAAACACATTACAAGCCGAATCATTTAATGATTATCTTAAATCACAGCAGAATCAAACTAAAGGTGATTTCAAGCAGTTTAAATCAAGCCATGAAGATGAGTTCGAAGCCTATAAAAAACAGCTTCAGGAAGCCTTTAAGCAGTATAAGAAATCTGTATCCGCTGTCTGGGGCAATAAAAAGAGCGTTATCCCTAGTAAGAAACAGGATGTTAGCTACCAAAACAAGCTCAAACAGCGCACTATCATCGATTATAAAAAAGGTCTTGTTAAAGTCGATATTGCCCTCGATCCAAGGGATGCCAAAAACAAAGACCTTGTACGTCAAAGAATGCAGCAGGCACTCAAAGACACACTGAAGCGAGGTCGGGACAAACGCTCAATAATCGATATTGCTAAAAACCCCTCTCAAACCAAAACCAGTGGACCTGCATTACTGGCTGGACTGATACAGACTGCTAATGGCGATAAATTAACCGGTAATAACACCTCAAAGTTCATAAAGCAGCAAAGCAATAAACTGTCGGTCAGCAAAACTCGTGGCAATGATAAAAAACCACGCATTATCGTCAGCACCTCATTCCCAATGATTCCAAATCATATAAAGGTCCGTGCCAGTAAATATAAGAAGCAGGTAACAAAGTATTCTTCAAATATGAAATTACCACCTGAACTGGTCTATGCCATCATGGAAACAGAAAGCGCCTTTAATCCCAATGCACGCTCAAGCGTGCCAGCATTCGGTTTAATGCAACTGGTACCTACCAGCGGAGCCAGAGATGCTTATCGCTTGCTGTTTAAAAAGGACAAGGTCGTCAGTGATCGTTATTTATACAACCCGGACAATAATATAAAACTAGGCACTGCTTTTATTAATAAACTTTATTATTCATACCTATCAGGAATAAATAATGCTGAAGCACGCACATGGGCAGCTATAGCAGCCTATAATACTGGTGCCGGAAATGTCTTTAATACCTTTGCAGGTAAATACCGCCGTTCTAAGTTCGGCAACCGGTCTAACTGGAAAAAGAAGGCGTTATCTAATATAAATAGTAAAAGCCCTGAACAGGTATATCAGTATTTAAAAAGGAATTTGCCGCATAAAGAAACGCAGCACTATATACAAAATATCAGAAAACGAATTCCTAAATATAAAGCTCTTTGAGGTCAGTATTAGATGAAAAAAATAATTATAAGTTTCCTTTGCCTTTTTGCGATTGCCTGTCAGTCAGGTGACGTTAAAAAAGCCAGTCAGCCAGGCTGGATTGAAAACCCTAAAGATGGAGCCGTTGGCTCTTGCCCTACTCATGTCATGGGCAGGCATCATCAGGAAGAACTCGCCATCGCCCGTGCACGCGCCAGACTTGCTGCCCGTTATGGTGTTACTGTTGATCAGGTTAAAAATGTTTCTGAATTAGTTCAGAACGATAGTTATAGCGTGACTTCTGCAACCGTATCGCAACTGGTTATTAAAAATAAAGAAGTAAAAGCTCACGTTCGTAAAATCTGGTATGACAGAGGCAGAGATACTGTCTGGGCATGGGTTTACCCCGTCAAATAAGTTTATTGGCAGCTCTGGCTATGCCAGTTGCTGCTAATCAGTTTTACAGCCCGCCACTACACAGCGGTTTCTGCCTGACTCTTTAGCCTGATATAAGGCTTTATCAGCCCGTTCAAACACAGCGCCTAATTCATCTCCTGTTCTGAAGCCACTTATACCGCAGGAAATAGTAATGTCGACCGACTCCTTGTTGTAATGAAAAGCGGCATCAGCTACCGACTGGCGTAATTCATTCGCCAGTCTTAATGTTTCTTCTTCCACTGTACCCGGTAAAAGCATGGCAAATTCTTCACCACCATAACGGGCTAAAAAATCTGTTTCTCGAATGCGTTTATTTAAAATCTGCGCAATCGCTTTTAAAACTTTGTCACCCGCTTTATGTCCATAGGTATCGTTCACTGATTTAAATTTATCAACATCCCAAATTGCAATCGACAAAGGCGTATCGAAACGTTTCCATCGGCCGATATCTTCTTTAACACGTTTATCATAAAACAACCGATTTGGTATCCCGGTCAGCGCATCGTACATGGCTTCTTTATTTTTCGCGATTAGGTTAACTTTAAGTTCATCAGTTTCTTTTTCAAGCTGATTGATTTTCTCCTGCATCTGCACGAGGTTTTCTTTTGCCGAGTCAAAACGCTGTTGCTCAAACTCTCGATGGTCAAGCATAAAATTACTGATTGCATCAATTCTGCTTGCGACTACTACCTGTAATTCACCTAATGTGGTCGCGTTTTCAACACCCAGTTTCAAGCCGGCCACTTCATCAACAACGGCCTGATTTAATTCGCTACCTTTTTCTTCTGAACTATCAACTTGTTTGTTTTCTTCAACAAGAAACTGAACCATTTCCTGCAATCGTGCCGTTATCTGCTGCAGGAAGTCCTCATAGCCACCTTCTTCCTGATACTGATGAAAACGAACTTCATTAATAAACTGCACAACCTTTTTTAAAGTTCGACGCCAGTCTTTATTTGAATCTTCCTCAAGGTATAGCTTTATTTCTTCCGCTTTTTCGAGCAAAGAAACCGGCACAACGAGTTGTTCTAAGAGTTGAATAAATAATTCTCTAAACTCTGGTTGTTCACTATTCGCAACAATAATACTTTGTTTAATATCAGCGGGTGCCGAACCGATCAGATCTGCGATTAACTTTGCCAGATGATCAGCTTCTTCATCAACATCTGACTCAGACAATTCTATTGTCTGAAGTTTTTCATGCTCAGGCTTAAAGCTTTTTAAACGCGATACAAAACGACTGAGGCATTGCTGTTTTATAGACTGGTCATCAACATAGCTTTCTGAACTTATATTTAGCGCTTCTGTATTTTTTGTATTTTCTACTGAACTTATGGCAGGCAATTTTACAACCAGCTGATTCAGGCTGCGTAATAACTCAGATAGCTCATCTTCATTAGTACAGCTACGAAACGCTTTGATCAGTTTATCACTGTCTTTTTTAAACTCATTACCCCAGGGAATTTGCGCAACAGAGTCAGCCAATAAAGCCAGTGTTTCTGAACCCGCTGTTGCAGATTTTTTATTAAATATTTTTCCAAAAATTGTTTCTGATTTTTCACTTTTATTTGCATCTATTAGCTGACTGATTAATATCTGCATTTCAATAACAGGATTATCAACTGAGCCCGCGTTTATTTTTTTAATCAGCTTGTCTGATTTTTTCTTTATAGCCGATGGCATCGAAAGTCCATCAAGAATATCTGCCAGCACAGTTATGCTGATTTCATTGCTTGTATTTTTTTTATCAGATTTCTTATCGAGCTCAGTAACAATTTTAAACAGCTCAGAAAGAACCGACTCAACTCTATAAAAACTAAACTTTTCTTTAAGAACCACCCGCAAGGCCTGCAGGTGGTGATCGATCAGCGGGTTCTGACCCTCAGCAAGAATGATGAGCCGACCCAGCGCCTTGGTGAGTAACTTTTCAGATTTGATCCAGTCGGCTTCTTTCTTATCAAATCTATCCAGTATTTCGTAATATTTAGCTTTCCACTTTTCGACTTCTGGACTGCTTGGACTCACCATGGCTAACTCGCATTAACATGTTATTTTTTCGATTCTTTTGAGATGAGGAAATTAATGACTTTGATCATGTTACCGTAGCTTCCAGCCATACTTCCGCTGGTGATATATTTACCATTAATAGCTATCTGCGGCACGCCCTTCACTTCATAGTCTTTCATCATCTTACGGGCTTTATTAAGCTTGCCACTGACTGTAAATGACTTCATGTTCTTTTCGAAGGTCTTTTGATCAACGCCCTGTTTAACCAAAAAGTCGGTTAAAGATTTCTCATCAAACAAACGCATTTTTTTCATGTGAATGGCTTCAAATATCTTCTCATGAAGCTTTTTCTGCATGCCCATTAATTCTAGCGCATAAAATGCTTTTGTGTGCAGCTCCCAGCTTTTATTCAATGTTGCAGGCACCTGAATAAAATCAACATTTGCAGGCTTATCCGCTAACCAGCGATTCAGGTCCGGTTCAAAGTGGAAGCAGTGAGGGCAGCCGTACCAGAAAAACTCGATCACTTCGATCCTGTCAGGATTAGAAGTTGGCTGTTGCTTAATATTTCGATATTCAAATCCGGCTGTAAAGTTCTCAGAACAGGCCGTATTTGACACTAAAAGCAATAAAACAAACGCGAAGACTTTTCTCATTCTTCTTAATCTCCCTTGAATATATATAAACTAGTTATAATTAAATAATAATCTTAATTTATAGCTCACCATATGAATGCAAGCCTGATAAGAACATATTCACACCTAAAAATGCGAACAGGGTAATCAGTAAGCCAACAAACGCCCACCAGGCCATTGGTGTGCCACGCCAGCCTTTAGTAAGACGCATGTGTAACCAGGCCGCATAATTTAGCCAAACAATTAATGCCCAGGTTTCTTTAGGATCCCAGCTCCAGTAGCCACCCCACGCCTCAGCCGCCCACATCGCACCCAGTATCGTCGCGATCGTGAAGAAAGCAAAACCAAGAGCGATAGATTTATACATCACATCATCAATGATTTCTAAAGCAGGTAGTCGTGACATTATTTTACTTTCTGGATTGCGGTCTTTAAGTATGTACGCAATTCCCAGCATCGCGCTGATGGCAAATGCACCGTAACCAACAAAGTTAGCCGGTACATGAATCTTCATCCAGTAACTTTGCAGTGCAGGAACTAGTGGTTTGATATCAGCAGCACCTTTAGTTTCATACCAGAAAATAAAACCAACCGCTGCTGAAATAACCAGCAGAACAAAGCCGCCCATATTTCTGTTTTTGTAACGACCTTCATAATACAGATACATCAATCCGGTCATAATACAAAACAGAATGAACACTTCGTACAGATTACTTACCGGAATATGCCCGTACTCTGGATTGTATAAATAGCTCTCACGCCAGCGAACCATTAGGCCAACAAAACCAAAACCGCTGGCGATCCAGGTTAAGCGGGACCCCATGAGGCTGGCGAAATCGTAATTCGCAATAAGACCTAAAAAGTATGATGCGGTAGCAATAAAAAATAGCGCGCCCATCCATGCAAATGCTGACTGACTCGATAGCAAAAACTTAAGGAAAAAGTTCTGTTCTCCGGCCGCCAGGTTATCGCCATATAACCAGATGGACAACAAACTAAAAACACCAACGCAAATCGAATAGACAACGCTGCTCTTCCAGTACCAGCCGACAAACGCGGTTAAGATGCCAACGCCAATCAGTATGCCAATTTCATAAGCATCCATGGCGGAACCATAGAGTGACAACACAGTAATCACTGATGCAACAAGTAATGCAAACCAGGCCCAGTCTTTGGGATTGATACGACTTAACAATGTCGGTCTTTCTAATTCATCAATCATCTGGTCTTTTGTGACAGACATATTCTTACCTCTTTATTTGTTCAGCGCTGACTCAAAATCTTCAGCTGCTTTATCAAATTGTTTATCAAAATCTCGTGTATGGCGATGACTTACACCGGCCAACAATATTCTTCTTTGTCCATTTTGTTCATCAACCCACAACCAGTAACGCGTTGGATTAATATAAAACAAAAAGAAAACACCAATCATTAATAAAACACAGCCAAAATAAACAATGTTTTGACCCGGTGATTTAGTAATCTGTATACCTGCCGCCTGAATATGCTCAAATGATTTCATTTCGGCATATAACGGCGCGCCATAATATGGCAGTGTATTGATAGCCTGTAAGGCAATATCAAACCAGAGCCAGTCTGTATCGGCAATAGCCTTTTGACCCTGTTCAGTCAGCATAGTTTCATAGACAGTGCCAACCACACTTTGCAGTAGCTTAAGATAGGTATCGATAACATCCTGCTGTTTTTCTTCGGGCACTTTCGCTTTAACATCATTAACAACGGCTTCGTAACCACCTGATAAAAACAACTCGACCAGCTTCATCATCGAACGACTGACATCAACCGCTAGTTTTTCATTTTTTAATGATGCGGCGCCCATGGTTCTTTCTACCGTAAGAAAAGCAGCTTTTTCAACGGCTTCGGCATCACTCAGTTTCGATAACAACTGCATAAAACGATCAACACCATTTTCAGCAACCGGCAAATGAAGATAACGGAATGGCTCAGTAGGGTCGGAACGCACACCACTCATATAGGTCGTCACACCATCCGTTGTATTTGGCAGCATGTAATTAATAAATTCTTTTGCAGCACCTGACGAATCACGAAGTTTAAAGGTAAAACTTGGACCTATATTATTTTGTTTGGTTGAGCCATCTTCCTGCGCCACTTCATTGATATTAAATAAACGAAAATCTGTCATTTCTGCCGTCAGTGTTTCACCAGCTGCAGTCAGTTTAAAATTATTAAAGATTTCTGTTTTTTTGTTTAATGAAGTGCCTGGTTTTTCTTTCAACGACCACAATTTCAAATCCAGTTTTGTACCTCCATCAGCAAAACTCGCCTGGTAAAGTGCAAAGCCCCGGTAAACTAAAGGATGGTTAACTGCGATGGTTGCCTGCAGTGGCTTTTGCAGCTGATCATCATGAATAATTAAATCACTTTCAAATGATTTTGGCGCACCCGTTGAATAATGTTCGACTCGGAAATCTTTAAGTTCGATGGCGAATGGTAATTCCTGAACCACATAGCCATCTCGTACATTCAGGAAAACAATATTGGCTTTACCACC
>Ga0316206_1000876_pt1 | contig 32661 bp, 21 predicted proteins | sample 6monthpyrite_MG_FD_204942 | JGI IMG/M metagenome (GOLD analysis project Ga0316206, IMG submission 204942) | Microbial mat bacterial communities from mineral coupon in-situ incubated in ocean water Damariscotta River, Maine, United States -... | ecosystem: Environmental > Aquatic > Marine >... | reverse complement strand
TTACGGTGACCAGCACCGATGTGGATATTGGCGATACAGCCACCTATTTTCTGCAAAATAATCCCGGCTGGATGAGCATCAATGCCACCACAGGAGTCGTGAGTGGTGTACCCGTTAATAGCGATGTGGGCACCACGACGAGTATTGTCATTGGTGTTCGCGATACGGCACTTGAGGAGGACAGTCTCACCTTTACGGTCACGGTCACCAATACCAACGATGCGCCCGTTATCAGCGGCACTCCGGCAACGAGCGTAGCGGAAGACAGCAGTTATAGTTTTACCCCAACCGCCAGTGATATAGATGTGGGCGATAGCCTGACCTTTAGCATCGTTAACCAACCGGGCTGGGCGAGCTTCGATACAGCCAGTGGCACGCTGAGCGGTATTCCAGATAACAATGATGTGGGCAGTACCCTCGGTATTGTGATTACGGTAACTGATACTTTATTAGCCAGTGCAGCGTTGCCTGCATTTGATCTGCAAGTGAGCAATACCAACGATGTGCCGATCATCAGCGGCGCGCCCCTGACCAGCATTGCGGAAGATGTCGACTATAGCTTTACGGTGACCAGCACCGATATCGATATTGGCGATACCGCGACCTATTTTCTACAAAATAATCCTGCCTGGATGAGTATCAATGCCACCACAGGGGTAGTGAGTGGTGTACCCGTTAATAGCGATGTAGGCACCACGATGGGTATTGTCGTCGGTGTTCGCGATACGGCGCTTGAGGAGGACAGTCTCACCTTTACGGTCACCGTAACCAATACCAACGACGTGCCCGTGATAACTAATACGCCTAACGCCAGCGCGCTTATCAATACCCTCTACCGTTTTATTCCGACGGTTGATGATCCGGATCTTGTTGATACCACAACCTTTTCCCATGACACAAGCCTGCCATCATGGCTGAGTTTTAGTCCGGCGACGGGTGAGTTATCAGGTACCCCGACCCTTGCTGATGTGGGCACAAGTGTTAGCGGTGTGATGACGGTGGCAGACGGGGCGGCTGCTACCGGCACGGTCAGTTTCAATATTACGGTGACGGGTTCCAACTCAGCTCCAGTCATCAGTGGCACGCCCCTGGCCGGAATTGCGGAAGATGCCGACTATAGCTTTACAGTCTCCAGCACCGATATCGATATTGGTGATACCGCGACCTATTTTCTACAAAATAATCCTGCCTGGATGAGTATAAATGAGGTGACAGGGATGGTGAATGGCCTGCCGTTAAATGGTGATGTGGGTGCCGCTGACAATATTATCGTCGGTGTTCGAGATTCGGTGGGTGCAGAGGATAGCCTTACATTTAGTGTGCTCGTAACGAATACTAACGATGCGCCAGTCATCACCAGTACGGCTGGTACAGCGGCTGCAGAAGACGTGTTATACCGCTACACATTCATCGCCAGTGACATTGATGTGGCAGATACCCTGACCTACAGTGCACCGACATTGCCAGGCTGGCTAAGTTTCGATGCGGGTAATCAACTTTTGAGTGGCACGCCCGGTGATGGTGAGCAGGGCGCATACAGCGTTACCCTACGAGTTAATGATGGCACAGTGGACGTGGACCAAAGTTTTAGTGTTTCAGTAACCGGCTTTAATGATCCTCCTACGATCAGCGGAACGCCAGATACCATCATAAGTGAAGGCAGCCCCTATAACTTTACACCAATGGCGAGTGACCCTGATCTGGGTAATACCCTGAGCTTCAGTATTATCAACCAGCCGGACTGGGCGAGTTTTGATACGTCTACAGGGGTACTGAGTGGTACACCTTTGGCCGTTGATGTGGGTGCTACATCCGGTATTGTTATTGGGGTAAGTGATGGAATCGTGACGGTTAATCTGGCGGCTTTTGATCTGTCTGTGATCGACAATAATCCCCCTGTTATCACAGCCCCTGCAGATATCACGGTTAATGCTAGCGGACTGTTTACCCGGGTAAATTTTGGTGAAGCCAGTGCCGTGGATACGCTGGATGGTAATCTGCTGGCCACACCGGATCTGGATATTTATCTGTCACCGGGACGCCATGTTGTGACCTGGTCCGCCACTGATTTAGCAGGAAACACCGGCACTGCAACGCAGGTTGTTAATGTTATTCCGTTAGTGCAATTAGTTGCGCGTCAGGTGAGCGCCGAAGGTAGCTCAGGTACTGTGATGTTGGCGCTTAATGGTCCGGCCGTAAATTATCCAGTTACCGTGCCTTTCACCGTGAGTGGTACAGCAACACCGGGTATAGATCATAATTTTACCAATGGTCTATTTTCTATCAGCGAGGGCACTGAAGCCAGTGTTAGTTTTAATGTATTGGCGGATAGTTTAGCCGAGGGTACTGAGACGATTATCATCACGCTAGGGGAGGCCAGTAATGCTGTCGTCGGGGTGCAGGTAACGCACACTATTGAACTGATGGAAGGGAATGTGGCACCGCGTGTTAGCTTGAGTGCTGTCCAGAGAGGTGACCAGGGAGGTGGCCAGACCCATATAGTGAGTCAGACCGATGGGGTTGTAACGGTGACGGCAATAATTTCTGATCCGAACAGTGGTGATACACAGTCTTATGACTGGAGCGCGACGGATAATTCCCTGGTGGATAATGACGGTGTTATCAATAATGGGGTTTTCAGCTTCGATCCGGCCGCCGTCATTCGAGGTGTTTATAAGCTGCGGGTCGAGGTTAATGATGGCAGTGCGAATGGTGTTGCCGATCTGATGCTGAACGTTGTTGCTAAGGCGCCGCAGCTGTCTTTAACCAGTGACAGTGATAATGATGGCGTTGCAGATGCGGTTGAAGGTTTTGGTGATTTCGATAATGATGGTATTGCGGATTACCTTGATGCTATCGATGCCCGAAATGTACTGCAAGGTCAGGCTGCGGATCAATATTTGATGGAGGCCGAGACCGGTCTAAGATTATCATTGGGCGGGGTTGCTTTTCAGGCCGGTGCCAGTCAGGCCGGTGTTTCAGTTGCCGATGTGGCTAATTATGGAAACGCTGGAAACGCGCCAGTGGATGAAATGAGCAACCTGGGGGGGCTGTTTGATTTTAGGGTATCTGATTTACCGTCTGCGGGGGATTCGGTCAGGGTTGTACTGCCGCAACTCAGAGAGATACCGGATAATGCGGTCTATCGAAAATTGCTGCCGACGGGCTGGGACGACTTTAAAGAAGACAGTAAAAACAGCATATCATCAGCGCCAGGCTTGCAGGGTTACTGTCCACCGCCTGGAGATATTGTCTATGCGCCGGGCCTGATCACAGGTTACTGGTGTGTGCAGTTGCTCATAGAAGATGGTGGTGTGAATGATGCGGATGGCCTGGCTAATCAGCGCGTTGCCGATCCGGGAGGCGTGGCTCAGTTTGCAATATCTGAAACAGTCAATGTACGCAGCAGTGGTGGAACATGGCACCCGTTGATGTTTCTTCTGCTTATATTTTTCGGGGTTTTTCGCATAAAGGACAAGGGTATAAAAAAATGAAAAACATACAGATAGTGAGTCTTGCTACATTGTTATTTATCAATGGCTCTACGTTGGCGGGTCAGTGGATGGTGGGTGGAAGCCTGGGCATGGCCTTGGGTAGCGTAGATAGCGGTGAGCTGAATAACGAGCTGGTAGTCAGAAGTATCAATGCAACGATCAGTGGTGTTGATAACAGTCGTATCATGACACAGATATTTGCGGGTTATGAATACACGTCGCGCTGGGGTGTAGAACTGGGTTATGTCGATCTGGGTGATGTCAGTGCGTCTATTAACGGCACTAGCACCGGTATTGATGACTACTTTTCGATCGGGCAGGATATATACCCACAAACAGCAACGGGTTGGCAGCTCTCGAGTATATACCGCTATCCTGTGAGTGGTTCCTTGCAGTTGACAGGTCGAGTGGGTGTTTTTAACTGGACAACGGATTATACATTAGAGACAAATACGGATTCACAGGATGTCAGTGATGATGGCACTGATATTGTTTATGGTGTCGGTGTGGAGTCTGCAAGCTGGATTAAGCAGGGAGGGATCGTTAGCCAGTTAAACTGGGATCGTTACAGTATTAATGGTGAAACTATTGATGTTTTAGCTGTTGGTGTTTCTTATCGTTTTTAAATTCTGAGTATCTTTAATTTTTAGCGGGCTGTGTTCCTGCGCTGCGATTTGAAAATTTTGTAAGTATTGCATTAGTTAACTTAGAGATATAAAAAATAGAGCAGGAATAATCTGTATTTTTGGCGGTTTTTGAACAATTTAGCAGTAATAGTAAGGTATTTAACCATGTTTAAAAACAAAATAGGCAGTGCTGAAAAAATACCGCAACTGTGTTGATCTTAAGCAATATTAACATCTTAAAAATAAGTTAAAAAACAGGTAGTTATTAAATTTTTGTTTCAATATCTTTTGCAATATGCGTGGGCGGTAGAAGTAAACAGATAACATACAAAATTATGAGGAGAATGCCTCCACGTTATTTTTTTGTGCAACTGTTTTTATGTCATCTGCGTGTACAGTCCAATCTGCACATCCACTGCATCTGCTAATACAAATGTGGTGTGTTGATTCAAATGTAACTGAATTAATCAGAGAGGTTATGTATGTCGGCCTTTTTAATTTAAGAACAGTTACACCTGATGATTAATTATTAAGGGGTAAATGATGAAAACTTTAAGCATTATTCCATTCACTGGCCATTGCAGGTTATGGCTACTGGCAATTAACCTCCTGACATTACTTCTGCTTACGTCATGCTCATCATCAGATTCATCAGTGCCATTTATACCTAAGAATAATTTAGAGGATAAAGTGTTTGTTTTAGGTGCACAGGTAGATGACTTTGGCACTCTGGTGCTGTATGTCAATGGTACAGATCCCAACGGTGATCCATTAACAGTGACAAGTTTGCAAGCTGCCAGTCTCAGCGTTGGTGGCACAGCTTATACTGATGTTGATGATGAGCTTACGATTACTGAAGTTGTTGACGGCGACAACTTTCTCTCGCTGGCGTTTGTAACCGACTATTCAAATAGCACCAAAGGTGAGCTTGATTTTGTTGCAAATATCCTTGCAGGAATGTTAGATAACCTGCCGCTGGTATATGAAGCACAGGTGATGACTTTTTCTGATACGTTTGAAGTAAAACAAAATTGGTCAACTGATTTAGTGGCTTTAAAAACGGCCGTGACTATCCCTCATACGGTAAGAAATAAAACAGCACTTTATGACTCCATGGGCGTTGCATTAAAAGGTGAAGTTGGAACGACTGGTCTTATAGAGCGGTGTCGACCTGCACATATGCTGGTGCTTTTTACCGATGGTGATGACAATATGTCGAGTGAATATACATCAGATGCAGACGTTGCATCTGTTGCTAATAATGACCAGGCTGTTGTCATAGTGTTGGGTACCAGCAAAGCCAAAGATGAGGTGTTGGCAACACTTGCAGGTGATCATGGTGCAGCTGTACAGGTAACCGATCCATTTAGTCTGGTGGCCGAAGTTGAAAGCTGGTCAGCCTCTTTGGGTAATATGGTGAAGTTGACCCTGACAACGGTTGATACTAACAGTAAAGCACTAAGCATTACAGTGGGTACACAAACGGTTGATGTAATACCTAAATCGCGCTGTAATCCATAGGCGTTTATATATCGCCATAGTAAGTGGGTCAGAAGATGTAGACTAGTTGATTATACCATTAATGTTTTGTGTATTAAGATGCTGTGATCATCTTAATCTTACAGAATTGAAATTTACAGGAAGAAATAGTCTTGGCGATATTCTATCAAAGTGCCCTATATGTTTAATCGTATTCTGGTAGTTTGTGTAGGTAATATTTGTAGAAGCCCAATGGGTGAAGGGTTATTAATACAGGCGCTTAATAAAGCAGGTATAAAAGCTATTGAGGTCAGGTCCGCTGGACTAGATGCACTGGTTGGGCGCCCAGCCGAGAATACAGTAATACGTCTGATGCAGGGACAAGGAATAGATGTATCAGCTCATCGCGGACAACAACTGAATCGAGATATTTTGCGTTGGGCCGATCTGGTTCTGGTGATGGAAACGGCTCAAAAACTAGCGGTAGAGACCTGGGATCCTAGTGCACGAGGAAAAATTTATCGGATAGGTGAGTGGGGTGAGTTCGATGTGCCCGACCCATATCAGCAATCGGATGAAGAATTTGAAACTGCTCTTGAGTTGATAAAAAGAGGAGTGACAGAGTGGGTATCGAAGCTTAGGGAGTAAGAGGTTAAAATGATAAAAAATATTTTTACTAATATTCTTACATTTTTTATGGTGCTTTTTCTAGCATCCTTCATAAGTGGCTGCGCCATCGCGCCGGGCATGACAATGCATGATGAGCCATCTTCGCAACCTGATGTCTATAAAACTGATTCGGGCATAAGGATTGTACCTATTACTGCAGAGCTAATTTATAAACAGGCCACGCTGAAGAAACATGAGTTTTCCTCTGTATTAGTCGCTCAAAGAAAAAAAGATCTGCTGCGATATAAATATAAAATTGGCCCGAGAGATGTTTTAAATATTACCGTATGGGACCATCCGGAACTCACTATTCCAGCAGGTGAGTTTAGAAGTGCAGAAGCAGCAGGACATCTGGTGGCAGAAGATGGCAGTATTTTTTATCCATTTGTAGGCATGGTCAACGTGTCGGGTAAAACAGTACGTGAAGTACGAAAAATTCTAACAAAGAAAATTTCAAGAACGATAGCCCGACCTCAACTTGATGTTCGAGTAGCGGCGTTTCGAAGCCAGAAAGCATACATTGTAGGTGAAGTGGCTACACCTGGTCCACTGCCTATTTCAGATATTCCTCTTACTATCGTTGAAGCAGTTAACCGAGTGGGTGGAGTGACCAGGGAATCTGATATGGTTAATGTCACACTCAGCCGTAATGGCAAGAGGATAGAAATAGATTTGTTGACGATGTATGAACGGGGTGATGTTTCATTAAATTATATACTGCAAGATGGTGATGTTTTAAATATACCAGATCGAGTTCGGCAAAAAGTGTTTGTAATGGGTGAAGTGGTTACGCCTGCATCTGTTCTTATGAATAAGGGGCGAATAAGTTTGTCTGAAGCGATCAGTGATGCGGGAGGTTTTGATCGGCTAACATCTAACCCCGGGCGTATTTATGTGATTCGTGGTGAATCAAAGGATACTCAAATATTTCATTTAAATTCCAGTTCACCAGAGGCATTGATACTGGGTGATCAGTTTTCACTTAAGGCACGAGATGTTGTGTATGTGGATACTGCTGGTGTGACTCGCTGGAACCGTGTTATCGAACAGTTAGTGCCCACTACGACTTTATTGAGAAATTTATCTGATGTCGAGTCAAGACAGTTTGATGAATAGCAAGCGTGTATTTTTTACGTATGAGCCTGATATTTAAAATGGCTGAGTGATTAATATGGATATGAATGTTCAAAAAGAAAGTAATCAACATATTAAACTAATCAATAATGAGATGGGTGACGTGAATTCAACTGCCAATGAAATGCAGCTAAGTGAGCTTATTGGAACCATTTTAGAATCATGGAAGTTGATCTGTGGAATGGTTTTTTTAATGTTGCTCATAGGTGTGTTGTATGTGGTTGTGGCACAACCGATTTATCAGGCTGATGTGCTGCTGCAGGTTGAAGAAAAATCAAAGGGTATGAGTGGGCTGGTGGAGCTATCGGAGCTGTTGCAGGAAGAATCACCTGTTACAGCAGAGTTTGAAATAATCAGGTCTCGAATGGTGCTGGGTGCGGTTGTTAAAAATCTTAAACTCGATACCATCGCTCGTTCAAAGCATCTCCCGTTTGTGAGTTTATTTGTTGATCCTAGTACTGAACGTATCAGGGTAGAAAACTTTGAAGTGCCTGCAGTTTATCATGGTGAAGCGTTTAAGCTTGTCGCCAGTGGTCATGGTCACTTTATTATTTTTGATCCAGATGATAAGTTTCTTATTAAGGGTGAGGTCGGTAAGCCGGTTAAAATTTCGATTGCTGATGGTGATGAAGTTAAATTATTCGTATCGGAACTAAGCAGCAAACCAGATACCCAGTTTGAATTGATTAAAAAAGCTCAAATTTCTGCCATCAATGGTCTGAAAAAATCCTTAGACATTAGTGAACAAGGTAAACAATCTGGGATTATACGATTGATATTGGAAGGGCCTAGTCGAGGAAAGGTAACCACAATACTGAATGAAATAGCTAATATTTATTTAAGGCAGAGTGTAGAGCGTAAATCAGCGGAGGCAGAAAAAACACTGGTATTTCTTGAAAAACAGCTACCGATACTTAAGGACAAAATGGAAAATGCAGAAGCTGCACTTAATGATTATAGATTGCAAAAAGGTTCCGTAGACCTTTCTCTGGAAACACAGTCCACACTAGAAAAAATTGTCACAGTCGATGCGCAACTTACTCAGTTAAGAAGTGATCGTGAAGAACTAATTCGTCAGTTTACGCCAGAGCATCCTCGTATAGCCTCGATTGATGCACAGATTCTTAACTTGAATAGAGAATTAAAAAAGGTTGATTATAAAGTAAAAGGATTGCCCGGTACACAACAGGAGATTTTACGCTTAACACGAGATCTTGAAGTTAGTTCAACGCTATATACATCATTAATGAACAGCGCGCAGGAGTTGAAAGTTGTAAAGGCAGGTGCTGTGGGTAATGTGCGTATAGTCGATTATGCAATGATGCCAGATAAGCCTGTTAAACCGAAAAAATCACTGATTATTGCATTGATGCTGGTGTTGGGGGGCTTGCTTGGTGTTGGTTTTGCATTCATTCGAAAGAGTTTGAATGGTACGGTAGATGACCCTGAAATTATCGAAAAGAAACTCGGACTACCAGTTTACGCTACTATACCTTATAGTCGTAAGCAACATAAAATTAATCGTAGTCTTCGACATTCAAAAAATAGTCAATATAAAAATTTTAAACAGGGCGTGTTAGCCGCTGCTGATTCAGAGGATCTTGCGGTAGAGAGCTTGCGAAGTTTACGTACCTCGCTTTATTTAACAAAATTAACTGCAAAAAACAATATATTGTTGGTGACCAGTCCCGGACCGAATGCCGGAAAATCCTTTTTATGTATGAATCTTGCGACTGTACTAGCTGACTCAGGTAAACGAGTTCTTGTTATAGATGCTGATTTGCGTAAAGGGCGCATCCATCAGCAATATGGAATTCATCGTAGTCCTGGATTATCAGATCTAGTAGCGGGTGATAAAAATTTTAGCGAAGCCTTACAAACAACGGACATAAATAATCTTTTTGTCATTACTATAGGTACCGCATTAACAAATCCTTCAGAGTTGTTAATGCAGGGAAATTTTAAAAGTGTACTCGAAAAATTATCGGAAAAATTTGATCACATCATAATTGATTCGCCACCAGTACTGGCGGTAACTGATGCGGCAATTATAGGTCAATACTCAGCTGTAACATTATTAGTAGTCAGAGATGCACAAAGCCCATTACGAGAAATAGAACAAAGCATAAAGCGGCTTAAACAGGCAGGTATCAATTTAAGTGGTGTAGTATACAACGGTATTAAAATATCAGCTAGCCGTTATGGATATGGAAAATATTATGGTTATGCTTATTCAGATAAAAATTAAGGGGTAGTGTAATAGGAGGTCCCCAGCATTATTTTTCTAATGAGGATGTTATAAAAAGCAATGTCAAATACAGGTTTAAATGTACACATGTTCATAACCAGCTTGTTGAAACGATTACAGGGAGATGGTGTTGGAGCAGAATTAGCAAGAGGTGCCAGTGGGGCATTTTCTGTAAGCATACTTGGTGTTGTTATGGCTTTTATTACAAACCTGATGTTGGCAAGAATAATGGGGGTGACACAATTTGGTATTTATATTTATGCGCTTACGTGGATGAATTTACTAGTATTAGTATCTCAATTAGGTATGAATACATCATTGTTACGATTTATACCGTCCTACAATGTAAATGCTGAGTGGGGGCTGTTACGTGGAATTCTAGCGCGTAGTATTCAGTATGTGGTTCTAGCGAGTATTTTAATTGGGGTAATCGCGTTTCTGACTGTTTTGTATTTTTATGAAAATATTGGTGCTGATCAGGCTGTGACATTCTGGATGGCAATTCTCTTATTACCGATTCTCAGTTTAGCAAGCTTGCGACAGGCGGCGCTCCGATCTTTTAAACGAATCATTCAGTCAAGTTTACCAGATAGTTTTTTTCGACCTTTAGTTATTATTTTATTAGCCGGTGGAGTGTATAGTTTTACACAACAAAGCCTGCAAGCAAATCAGGTCATGATATTTAATATCATTGCTTCCTTAGCAGCACTAATTATTGGCACTATATGGTTGATGAGGGCTCTCCCTGGTCATGTTCGCCAGAATCAGGCCATCTATTCTAATATTGAGTGGTTAAAGGTATCAATCCCCATTTTTATTATGGCAGGCATGTCTATGATTCTAAAAAAAACCGATATTATTATGATTGGTATATTTCTGGATGTAGAACGCGCCGGGATTTATGCAATAGTTTCGCGAGTTGCAGAACTAATGCACTTCGGGCTAGCAGCTGTAAATATTATAGTTGCTCCAATGATTTCTGAATTATACAGTACCGGTCAGCATCAAAAACTACAAAAAATGATAACTTACGCAGCAAGAGGGATAGGTGTATTCACTTTAATAGTGGGATTAAGTTTGGTTATCGGTGGGGAATTTTTGCTTGGTCTTTTTGGAAAAGACTTTGTGATAGGTTATACACCGCTAGTTATTCTGATTTGTGGGCAGGCAGTAAGTGCTTTTGCCGGTTCTGTCGGCTATCTAATGATTATGACAGGTCATCAAAAACAAGCAGCATGGATAATTGGATCAATTGCTATGATGAATATTATTGGGAATGTATTGCTAATACCCTTATTCGGTTTATTGGGCGCAGCTATAGCTACGGCTGTTAGCGCTGCCTTGCTGAATTTTACGATGCTTGTATATGTGTGGCGTCGACTAAATATTAATCCTACTGTATTGGTATATGTGTGATGAGTTAAGCTGTTGCATTCTTAAGTGGTAATGAATTGTTTATAATAGAATTTAATCGATTATATAATTGAAATTACAGTTTAAAAATAAATTGAAGTAAATTTGTCCTGAATAAAATTATTTACGAAATTTCTTAGTATTGCATATTTTGAGACTTTAGTATTAAAGATACTTCATTGTTTAATGATAGTTAGGTAAATATGAAAATCACATTAGTTATATTTGGTTTATCCAGTGGTGGCGCCGAGCGTGTGATGGCTATTATGGCAAATTATTGGGCGGAAAGAGGTAAAGATATTACACTGATAACATTGAGATCTAAAGAGAGTGATTTCTACCCTTTGGATCAAAGGATTAAGCGGGTGGCTCTAGATCTTTATAGTAATGAGCCAGTGTTTTCGTTTAAGAGAATTTTTTATCGACTTAGCTTATTACGTAAAGCTATTAAAGAATCAAATCCCGATGTTGTTATTAGTTTTATGACGCGTATGAATGCTACGGTATTGTTCGCAACCATAGGCTTATCTATACCTGTTGTTGTTTCTGAGCATATCGACCATCGCCAGTTGCCGTTAGGTTTTATATGGAATATTCTGAGAAAGTTTAGCTACTTATGGGCAAATGCTGTTGTAGTATTAACGGACGAACTACGTGATGTAGCCAGCAAGTTTGTGTCAGAAAAACGTCTACACGTTATTCCTAATCCAGCAATACCAGTACCAGAAGATGACGAAGAAATGAAACCTCCTTTCGACTTGCCATCGCCCTTTATTGTTTCAATGGGACGGCTCAACGAGCAAAAAGGGTTTGATTTATTACTGGATGCTTTTTCACGCGTAAACAATGAAGACTGGTCCCTGATTATTCTTGGGGAAGGAGAAGAGCGTGAGGCTCTGGAGTCAATGTCCGAACAATATGGTCTTAGCTCGCGTGTGTATCTTCCGGGCAGGGTAAATGTGCCGAGTGTTATCTTACGGAAAGCTGAACTGTTTGTGTTGTCCTCACGCTATGAAGGTTTTCCTATGGTCATTCTTGAGGCGCTGAGTTGTGGTTTACCTGTTCTCAGTTTCGATTGCCCTACGGGCCCGAATGTTATTATTAGAGATGGTATAGATGGTGTGCTTGTGCCTGCGAGGGATGTTGAAGCACTGTCGATAGAAATGAATCGACTGATGAAAGATGAAAATGCAAGAAATAGATTGGCTGAAAATGCAAGCTCAGTCGTTGAAAGATTTTCTACAGATAGAATCATGTCCCTGTGGGAGAGTCTGTTAGACGAAGTGATTAGATAATTCATGTCAGTTATTTGTGTTGTTATAAATCGAATAGTAAAAATGGCAGTATTAAGGTATTAATGAATCGTATTATATATTCACTGATTTTTTTTATTATTTTTCTGTATTGCAGTAATGTGTATCTATACCTTTACCAATCTGGCATGGTTGGCTTCAAACCGTTGTATTGGCATTTTATTGTTATCAGTTTTGCGATATGTTTAATCATATTAAGAATGCCCATGGTTATAGAAAATATTCATAAGTTATTTGTTTTTTGGTTGTGGGTATATTTATGTAATAGCATTATTTGTTTTCTTTACTCACCTCAAGGAGATATAGAAGTAGAGGCGTTACATGAAACTATCCGAGTTAGTGTGCTGCTTTTCTCGTTTTTTATAATTTTACAGGGTGACAGGGCGATTCATGTAAGTCGTTTGGCTTTGATAGTCGTTATAATATTTTCTGTCATAATGAATGTTGTTGATTTCATTATGCCATTGTGGTCTAAAGTTCCTGGTAGGGGTGCAGGCTTCTATGTGAATCCAACAATATCGGGAAAAATGTTAGTCCTTATGATGGTTGGAAGTGTTCCTCTCATACCACAAAAGATACGTTTAGCTTACTGTGTTTTTGTAGGGGTAGGTGTTTTGGTAACGTTTAGTCGTGGCCCCTGGTTTTTGTGGTTGATAGCAGTTATTGGTTTGTCAATGACTGGATATCTTCAGACTGGTCGCAAAGGCATATCTATAATTGTTGTAAGTTTTTTATCTAGTTTTATTTTATATAGTGTCTTAACAGGTGGTTTTCTTGATTTACTTACTGTTACGGGAACTGATGAGTATTTAACACGAGGCACGCTTGCCAGGATAGGGGGAAGTGGGTCAGCATTTAATGATTTGTCTACAGAAACACGAGCGGCAACTGCGGCTAAAGCATGGGCTGTATTTGCAGAGTCTCCATGGTTGGGTGCGGGGCTTGGCCATGATCAAAAGTGGAGCGTCGGTGCTCACAATACTTATTTAAGATTAGCCGCAGAGGGGGGGCTATTCAGGCTTGGGGTTTTTATTGGGTTTTTAGTGAGTCTTTGGTTTATGACAGATAATATTGGGAGAATTGTTTTAGTTGTTTATGCTGCATCAAGTATGACTTCGCATAATAATTTACAATCACCAACGATGCTCGTATTTCTTGCTTTGATAGCCGTATTAAGTAAGAAAAAAAGCATTAATGATGATAGTGCATTGAGTGCTAAAAAATCGGTAGTAAAAGCTGTTGGAGTGGGTTAGTTGCCACAATAATTTGAATTGATAAAATATTAATTACACTGCTGATCATAGAATCGTTTCTGGAGTTAGACCGTGGGTTCTAAATGTTTTAATAAGATTGCTTTGTTTGTTCCCGCACTTCGAGGCGGTGGTGCTCAGCGTGTAATGCTTATTCTTGCTGCTAAATTTATAGAAAAGGATATACAGGTAGACTTGGTGTTGTCCAATGCTATTGGACCATATCTAGATGATGTACCTAATGGGGTACGAGTTATTAATCTCAATTCAAGGCGTGTATTAACGAGCATGCCACGCTTAATAGCATATTTAAAGAAAGAAAAACCTGCTGTAATGTTATCAACAATGGGGCATGCAAATATAATCGCAGTATGGGCAAAGAAGTTTTCAGGCGTGACTACAAAACTATTTGTACGGGTTGAAAATACAGTTTCAGTTAATTTGCAAGAAAAAGGTGTTATTCGAGCGTGTTTACTTAAATATCTGATACGTTTTACTTACGCCCAGGCTGATGGAGTTATTGCTCCTTCCCAAGGTGTTGCGGATGATCTGGTACGAAATATAGGTGTATCGGATAATTTAATTCATGTTGTTTTTAATCCTGTGTTGAGGCCAGAGATACGGGTAAAGGCTAAGCAGAAAGTTGAACATCAATGGATTGGTCCTGATAAATCACTTCCACTGATTCTTAGTGCAGGGCGTTTGACACAGCAAAAAGATTATCAAATCCTTATACGAGCATTTGAAATTGTTAATAGACATCATCCTGCACAACTACTGATATTAGGAGAGGGTGAAGAGCGTTTCATGCTTGAAAAATTAATAACTAATTTGGGACTCGATAACTCAGTAGATCTTCATGGTTTTGTAGATAATCCATATGCGTATATGGCTCATGCAACTGTATTTGTTCTTTCTTCTAAATGGGAGGGTTTACCTAATGCGCTTATAGAAGCAATGGCGACTGGAGCGCCTGTTGTATCGACCGACTGCAAGAGTGGGCCTCGTGAAATACTAGATGGCGGAAAATATGGTGAATTGGTACCAGTTGGTGATGTAGATGCAATGGCAAAGGCTATATTAAACGTAATTGAAAAGCGTAATACTGCTTGCGAAACCACAGAATGGCTTAAAAAATTTACTCAAGATAATTGTATTGATAATTATCTCAAGGTAATGCAAGCAAGCTAATGGTTGCATTTTTTATGTTGTTTAAAAAGCTGTTTTGCCATAATTTTATTTATAAAGTCATTTGGTTTATCGCCATGAGGTTTTTTTAACTAGGTTGCGAGCTTTAATTTCTGCAGAGCCCTTAAGCCTGCTCTGGTAAAGGGACGAATATATCTCAGGTAGGCTAATGCTTTTATTATGAGTAATATTTTTTTATGTATTGGACAGTTTTCCAGTTGAGTATATCTATATCCATGCTTTTTTAGCATTTTTCCCATCATAATATTCATGACCCATATTTTATCCTGGTTTTTTATGTTTCTCCAGGCTTCTATCCTCGAAGCATCAATGTTTTTTTGTGAGTTTGACTTCCAATCAGCTTCCCATTGGGGCACAACATCGGTTTGTACGTTGTTATCTAATAACCTGTTCTCATAGTTTATTTCAACAAACTCGCATATTTTTCTTAATTCTTTTTCAGGGTTCAATAATAATTTTTCATATTTTACTAATATAAAGTTATTTGGGTATTTGTTCAGGTATTTAAATATGCTTTTAGCATTCTCTCTCCATATTATACATAATTGCTCTAATCTTCTTGGTGCATCTGCCAGTCCCCACGGGGTATTTAGAATTGATAAAATACTGTCTCTGCCATCTCGTATAATACAGATTATCTTAGCATCAGGAAAATCCGTTATTATTTCGTCGACATGACTAAAATGCATAGGTGTCTTTTCACCAAATTTTTTTTTATTTCTTTTTATTGAGTATGATTCCAGAATGGACCTTAATAAGTTGGCCTGACTGGGTGGGTAGTTAGAGAACTGCTTTAATATTTCTTGATTTTCAAGATTTAAATCTTTGATTCGTTCATTTTTTAATACGTTAAAAACCATCTCTTCTTTAGTGTAACTGCTTAGATTATGGCGATACTCATGTACAAATTGATCGTAATAGTGTGTCTCTGGTGGTATGGATATTTCACTATGTCGATCAATTAAAACAGCCAATAAGGTTGTTCCAGATCGAGGGTTTCCGACAATAAATATAGGTGGTTCTGAGTTGTCGTTTGAAAGATTATTCATAGTTTTATATACGCAGTATTCTATATCTTAATTATGCTAGATAAAATTTGTGGTTAATAGGATTATTATAATATTTTATTTCAATAGATATATGTTTTTGTTAATGAAAGGGTAGATGTTATATGTCTTTATTTTGTTGCAATTAGCCTTATGCTTAGTAACCAGAGAAAGTGTCGGTAAAGCCTTCGATGAAACTGATTGGGGAAAATCTCAATAAAATGCTCAATTATCATGGCTGGCCAGGGGCTTATGTTATAAAGTTTATTGGCGAATCTTCTTGATGAATATATTCTTGAAAAACCGGCATCTTTGAACAGTTTGTATAACTCGTAATTTGTATACTCTTTTAGATGAAAGCCTTTTGCTGTCCTGTTAAAAAACATGGAAACATCTCCAGGTCCTCCAAATCTATGTGGCGTTGTACATATATAAATACCACCTGGTGCTAGTGATTGATATATTGCAGTAAGTTGATCAACAGCATCTTCAGGATGAAGGTGTTCCATAAGCTGATTGCTATAGGCAACGTTTACACTAGATTCCGGAACATCTACGCTGCTACCATCAGATATTATGAGCTCAAAGTTATCAGGTAGATGATTGTGTTTCGTAATTTCCGCAGACACATCGATGGCATAAACTTTTCGCACGATTTTAGCAACTTCGAATGAGAGCTGGCAATCACCCGGGCCTAGTTCAAGAAACACAGTGTCAGGGTGTAAATATCTTTTAAGGGATTTTATTACTGAATGCACCTGAGTAAGACGTATTTCTGGATTATGTTTTTTCATCAGTTGTGGATGGTAGGGGACTCTGCGGAACAGTTCATCATAGAGAGTGGAATATAATGTCTTTCTGTCTGTTTTAGAGGAATTCATCAGACGTTGCGCAAGCTCAACCTCTATATTGTAATGGGCTAAAAGTTGCATGGGTGTATAGGATGGATACATGTCTAGATTGTATTTACTGATTTCTAAATCATAGGATTCCTGAAGTTTTTCAATTCTTGTATCTGCATATGCTTCACATAGCATGTCAGTCATTGAAAGAGACATATTCTTCTTAATATTATCCATCTCTATTTACCCTTCAGGTGAAATAATGGTGGTTCTGATAATAATTAATAGTATTTAAATTATTCTTAAATTTTCTATATTAGGTTTCAGGTGTTATTATACTGATGTAAATTTCGCTCTATTAATTGATTCTAATTCTTGTTTCATTGTAAGATAATTTTTAATTTTTAATTTATATGATCATTACATATATAGTTATAGGATAGATCCATTACATCATGTTTTGTTGAAGAGGGTGTTGAGTCTAGTGATTCATGATATGCGCTAAGGATTCTTTTGTATTATATCGAGGCTAATGCGACAAAAGACTGCTTGAATCGATTCCAGATATCAATCTCTTCCTTTGTTAACTCGTCCCCTTCAATTTAAATGGTATGATCCTAAACATCTAGTCCAAAAATCAACATGCATTATTGAGTTTACTATTGCTCGTGGATCGCTCGTTAAATATATGATATTCACGTCAGGAAATACTTCTTTAATGAAGTAAATATTTGTCCACCCATAAATTTAATGAGTAATCGCTTACTTTTTTTGCTAAGAGTTAAGGTAGCCATTTTTGAAGGCTATTTTTTGCTACTTAGTAACATCCTCTACTTTAAAGTCTCGACAATTTCTGTTCTGTATGTATTACCTGATTTTTATATAAGTTCTACTATAGAGCGTCCTTTGTTTTTTAGTCATAGTTTATATGCTTATTAAGATAAACGCCTTATGCAAAAATTTTCAGACCAAAGCTCCTATTCAGTGTAAATTCTAACCTATTTTCGACCTGATATTGTGAAAACTAGTCAGGCAATTACCTGTAGATTGATGTCTATCAATTACTGCGGCTGCTACCAATAAAATAATCAGAGTGATTTTGAAGAAAATTACTAATTTCTGGACAGTTTAGTTCCAGCTTAATCCAGGAATGTATTGCTGTATCTGCTGTGCCTGATACTGGATAACACTGTTTTGGGTAGCTATGTTTTGTGATAATATTGAGCTGTAATAATATTTACCTGTTATAAGCATATGGCATATCTGTAAGTGATAAAAAAGAGAATGGATGCTATTTATGTGAGTATCAATTCATACAATAGACTCTTGAACTAAATATGATAAAAGGAATATAAAAGGAAGTTTTGACTTTTACAAAATACAGAAATGAGGGGTCGATATTTAGCGAAGTTACGAAATAAATTATGGGGGAAATAAAAAAAATAATAATACCATACCAATATTTATAACAGGTTGACAGCTTTCTGGTGCTACTATGGTGATGAATGTATTTCATCTTTATTCTGATATAGAGGTTTATGATGAAGCACATAATTCGAAAGTACTCTTTGATTGTCGTGTTAGAAACTTGCAGATGACGGAAAAAACATTGCAGAAAAGTATTGATATTGTTTTTATATTTAATTAATTTTTTACTATTGAGGTGTACGGTGTGTGGAATAACTGGTTTCATTGACCAACATAGAAGACTAAATGACCCCGATAGTCTTCTGCATGCCATGAACAATGCCTTAGAATATCGCGGACCTGATGGTCAAGGTATCTGGATCGACAAACAAACACTCGTTGGTCTGGCTCATAGACGTCTATCGATTATTGATTTATCCTCAGATGGTCGTCAGCCAATGGTCTCTAGTAGTCAGCGATATGTCATTAGTTATAATGGTGAGGTGTATAATTTTAAAATATTACGAACCGAACTTGAAAAACTTGGGCATGTCTTCAGAGGAAGTTCTGATACAGAAATAATTTTGGAAGCTATAGAAACCTGGGGGCTAGAATCTGCTTTATCGCGTTTTATAGGTATGTTTGCATTCGCATTATGGGATACACATCAGCACAAGTTACATCTTGTTCGCGATCGATTAGGCATAAAACCACTGTATTATGGAGAAATAAATGGCGTTTTTGTATTTGCTTCAGAATTAAAAGCTATTCGCGCCTTTTCTGGTTTTGAACAGCCAATTAATCGAGATTCAATCGCCTTACTTCTTCGTCATGGATATATTCCCGCGCCTTACAGTATTTATCAAGGTGTAAATAAGCTACAGCCAGGTCATATTTTATCGCTGAGTATTGATAATGATAAAAAGCTTGCTTACGAAAAGAATATTTACTGGTCAGCATTTGCAGTAGCAGAACGAGGGGTTAATAATCAATTCATAGGTAAACCAGAAGAAGCTGTGGAACAACTCGATCAACTTTTACAGGAATCTGTGAAGTTACGAATGTTAGCTGATGTACCAATAGGGGCTTTTTTATCTGGTGGTATCGATTCATCGATAACTACCGCATTAATGCAAACTCATAGCAGCAAACCTATAAAAACATTTTCTATTGGTTTTCATGAGGATTCCTATAATGAGGCTGAATATGCAAAAGCGATTTCTCAACATTTAGGTACTGATCATACAGAACTTTATGTCAGTTCTGATGAAGCGATGGCCGTAATTCCGAAACTACATGCACTATATGATGAGCCTTTTTCAGATCCATCTCAGATACCAACTTATCTGGTATCTGAATTAACGCGTAAACATGTAACAGTATCATTGTCTGGAGATGGAGGTGATGAGTTGTTTTATGGCTACTCTCGATATTTTTTTGCACAACGTATTTGGAATAAGATAGGCTGGATACCTCCAAAACTTCGTGTTGCACTTGGTCATATTATTTCAACGAATTTGCTATGTAATTTCACTAAAGTCCGATTGATTTCAGAGGTATTATCTGTTACTAACCAGGATGATTTTTATCATAGAGTTGTATCTGCTTGGAAAAAACCTGCCGATATCGTAATTGGTGCTAATGAGCCTTTAACAGCATTAACAGGATGTTCTCGAAAAGTACAATTAAAAGAGCTTTCACAGCGTATGATGTTTTTCGATCTAATAAGCTATTTACCAGATGACATCTTAGTTAAAGTAGATCGAGCGAGTATGGGTGTAAGCCTTGAAGCACGCGTACCGTTGATCGATCACAGAATAGTGGAATTCGCCTGGCGTTTACCTCAGTCATTGAAGTACCGAAATAGGCAAGGTAAATGGATACTGCGTCAGGTTTTATATCGCTATGTTCCAGAAGAGTTGGTTGAAAGGCCCAAGAAAGGTTTTGGTGTACCTATTGATAGTTGGTTGCGTGGACCTATGCGTGATTGGGCTGAAGAATTACTTGACGAAAAACGGTTGTATAACGAGGGATACTTTTATCCCAAACCAATTCGTAAAAAATGGCTCGAACATCTGGCAGGAAAACACGATTGGTCTCATTATCTTTGGCGAGTTTTGATGTTTCAAGCATGGCTTGAGCAAAACAGTTATTAATTTGTATATGTGTAATATTTACAGGGGGTCTAAAAGTTATCAAAGCGATTTAATCCCATTTCCTGTATAGCTGCTTCTAATGTTTGTTGTTGCTGACTTGTGAAATTAGATTTCCATTTATTATTTTTGTTTGTTAGTTTATATGAGGAAATCTTTTTTATGAATTTAACGGGCTGTTCCAAATTACAAAAGTCGAGCACCTTACCCATTAATATTTCATGATTCACACATAAATTACTATATGTGAGTTCAAGTATATCTTGTTTATTTTCATGTGATAGTTTTTCAAGAGACTCATGATAAGCTGTTAGAATTCTCTTATATTCAATTACGGCCAGGGCAATAAATGATTGATCAAATTTATCCCAGACTTCTAGCTCTTTCTGAGTTAATACTCCCCAGTTCAAATGATATGGTCCTAAACGTCCAGTCCAGAAATCAACATGTATCATTGAGTTTACTACTGCTCGTGGATCTCTCATTATATGAATGATCTTAGCGTCAGGAAATACTTCTTTAATGAATCCAATACGCGTCCACCCCGTGAATTTAATGAGTAAGCGCTTACGTTTTTTTGTTAAGAGTTGAGGAAGCCCTTTTTGAAGGCTATTTTTTTGCTGTCTAGTACTATCCTCTGCTTTAAAGTCTCGATATGATCTGCTGAAACCAGGAATATATTGATCCCAGTAATTCCAGCCTTCCCCTGCAATTAAACGCATACGAATAAAGGGGCCCAATACAGGTTTGTCCCACATATTTAATATTAGTCTTTGTATCTGGTGGTTACCGGGGAAAATATTTGAAGTTGTTGTTAGAAATGCTAAGTGAGGATGTTCTGCTAACATTTTATTAAGAATCGTTGATCCACAACGCCCTGTTCCAACAATAAAAATTGGTCGATCCAGTTCAAGAGACATAATTTACCTCGATCGAAAAATATTTATGAATGACGACTGTTATGTTCTTTTTACCTGATTTTTAAATAGGCATTGTATAGAAAATTCACTGTTTATAAGCCGTAACTATTGTTTATTGATATAAATTTCCCAGGGTAAAAATTTCGGATTAATTTTCAACTTAATATAGATATTAACCCATTTTCGACCTGTTTTTGAAAAAACTATTTAGGCAAAACCTTATGGGTTGATGTCTATCAATTACTATTTCTGATATTACTAAAAATAAACAAGGTGTTTTTGGAGAAAGTTACCAACTTAACTGTAATTAAAGTAATAGCTTTAAAAGCGTAGTGGTTTTTAGTGTTGAGATCATCAAATTATCGCTTAATTGAGTGGTTTTAGTGTCTATAGGGAGCTTCAGTGTCAATATCCAGTAACATTTCTGGCTGGAACTAAATCTACACCTGCAAATCACGCATTATGGGCAGGGCAATTATGCGAGCTAGTTCACGTTTCAATCTGTTGTGAGTGAATTCGATCACATCTTTGATCCTTCATTCGAGGGAGGGATGTGTATCGTGAAGTAGTTCACGCAGTATGTTGGCGTACCTGTCTATTATCCCCATCAAATAAAAAAAACAATGATTAAAGACAAGGAGGGACTATTCGTTATCTTTTATGAGGCAAGACTTTATGATTTCCAAATTTACTCCCGCTCGCGGGATTTGCTACTTACGCTCGTTATCTAAGCACACTTCTTACGGACTAAAAATACTAAATGTTTCCATTCTCGGTTTAATGATCGCTGCATGCGAGGGTGCGGTCACTGATAATGGCGATCTTCAAGATACTTCTATTGTTGAGACAACTATTCCGGCACCCGAAACAACTACGTCTAAACCTGAGGCAATTTTAAGCGGTAGCGTTGGGGATGGACCAATTACCAATGCTCAAATTAAGATTACAGATGCTACAGGCGCAGTTATAGGTGCTGCTGTTAGTGACACTACAGCCAGTTATACTATTGATCTACCTCAGGGCACAGCCTATCCTGTTGTGGTTGAAGCCACAGGTGGAACTGACATGGTCTCTGGTGCCGGCCCTGATTTTACTATGTTATCTGTTGCCATGGATTCGTCTGCGAATACCGTTAATATTAATCCTTTTTCTACCTTGATAGTGAAAACAGCCCAGGCAATGCCTGACGGATTGACGCCAGCTAATATATCAGCGGCCAAGCTAGATATTCTTGATCAGCTTAATTTTGGTCTCGATCCAGCATTGGTACCTGACACCGTCACCACACCTATCAATGAAGCTAATGTTGCAGCTATAATTAAAGCAAGTGAGTCACTTGGTGAGGTTGTTCGTCGCACGCGTTCAACGCTACAGGTCTCTGGTATAGATCTGACCGGTGATGATATTATCGATGCTATTGCCACAGATATGACAGATGGCATAATGGATGGACGTGGCGCTGGTGCAAATCCACAAATGGCAGCTACTGTAAATATAGTGTCGGGTCAAGTTCTTGTTGAAGCGCTGGTTAATGAACTAAATGTAAATGGTTTTGATGCCACATTACTTATGGATAATGCAATCAGACTGAGTGTGCCGAATGCAACCATGACAACTTCCGATGTACTTATTAATTATGGCGCGTTAGAGCAGGCCCGTATAGCAGTGGCTGCCGCACAGGTTCATTCGCCCAGCTCTAATTTAACTACTGTGGCCCTTATCCTTGCAAGTTTATCTGGAAATAGTCTGGCTGCAGATATTGCATTAGCTCTTCCAGCTGACCCTGGTAATGCTTTCGATGAGGCAGTGTCTTTAGTGGCTGTAAGCACGGAGACCCAGCTGGAAGCTGTAAATGCTTCTGTGCGAGCAGGCAACACCGTGATAGCTCCAGAACCGGCACCAGCTCCAGCTCCAGCTCCAGCTCCAGAACCGGCACCAACTCCTGCAACCAGCTTTGAATTTGATTTATCTGCTTACAGTGTTGGTGAGAGTGATGGAGCGGTTAATATAACCATAAACCGGATCGGTAGTAGTGCCGGTGAGGTAATTGTCGAGTGGCGTACTATTACCTCCAATGGATTTGGTACAGCAGATTGGGCGAGTGATTACGACTCCTTTCTTTGGGCTGACAGATCTTTGATATTTGCTGATGGAGAAACAAGTAAGGTTGAGCAAATCACCATTAATCCAGATACTGTGATCGAAGGTAATGAAACTTTTACAGTTTTGTTGAGAAATCCCCAAGGTGACGGTGCAGAACAGTCAACTGTTGTAACTATAGTGGACGATGTCAATGGTATTGCTCCAGCACCAACTCCAGCACCAGCAGCTCCAACAGATCAGTCATATGAGGACCTGGTGAGCAAGGTCGTTGGTTTTGGAGACAAGACTACTGGTGGTCAAGGTGGCGCGTTATGCGCAGTAACTAGCTTAGCTAATAGTGGTGCAGGCACGTTACGAAGTTGTCTGGAAAGTACAGGTGCCAGGTGGGTACATTTTAATGTTTCAGGCGTCATTGATCTTGCGGCATCAAGCATCAATGCCAAATCAAATAAAACTGTTGATGGTAGGGGCGCGAACATTACTATCGTAAATGGAGGGATTAATTTAAATGGTATTGAAAATGTAATTATTCATAATGTTAAGTTTAGCGATCAATCATCTTTTATAGGTGCGAGCAACAAGCCCGTTGGGATCCCATATTTAAATATTCTTCGAAATAGCAGAAACATCTGGATTGATCATGTTACGATTTCGAATAATGAAGATGATCCTGTGCAGATTGGAAATACCGGTACAGGTACATCGCCACGAAATATAACAATATCATGGTGTAAATGGGAAAATAAGGTTAATAAGGCATTAGCAATTGGTTTTAACCCAACTAAATTTCCTGATGATATAAATATTACTGTAACACTGCATCATAACTTCTTTAATGATACTATCCAGCGCCAGCCGCGAGTTAGCCAGGCTAAAGTTCATACTTTTAATAACTATGTATACAGTTGGGGGGGGATAATGCCGTCATCCGATTCTGTTCAAAATGCTGAGTTATTTTCTGAAAATAATATCTATGAAGCAGGGTCTAACAAACTGGCGATCGGTACAACAAACGTCGGAAGTGGTGTTACTGAAGCTGGTTTTGTTCGCTCTAAAACTGATCTTTTGCTAAATGGTGCTCGAGTAGAACAGCGTCTACCAGCAAATGTGTTTACACCCGATAGCTATTATTTATATGCACCTGATAAGGCTGATTTAGACCTTAAAGACTTAATTGTTAGAGAATCAGGGTGGAGAAGTGTTTCCGCACCTGCATTCTGATATAAGGAATCGACAATTGATAATGGTTTAAGTTAAATAATATTTCTACGGCGTTGGTAACTCGACGCCGTAGATTATTTAACTAGAAGTAAATAGAGTAATACAGCTTCCGTTGACGTTTGTATGGCTCACAACATAGGGTGCATATTCAATGTGCTTGCATACACAATTGTAATATTTAAGCGCATTATCTAAAGGGGAAGCGATCTGCACTTATATGTTGGAATTTATTTTATTTATTGTTATTACTCAGAACAATCACAAAAAGCTAGAACTTGACCTGGTGTTAACGAAGGTCGGAATTGAACGCTCTTGAATAATTTGTTGTGAACCTGAAACATATTCTTAAACCCCAGTTGACTAAAATAGAATGATCTGTCGTATTCTACTGAACCAACGCCCACTAAGGGCATATTTCTTGTTAGTAGTTCAACTAACTTACTTTGAGCTTTTAGCTTGAGTCTATGGAGTGCTTTTAGCGGTATTGATCGTGGAATAGTATTAACTTCAACCTCACCAGGTTTGTGAAAACACTCGTAGATAAATTGTTGGTCATTAAGTTGCCTGAATTCGACCACTAAAGTACCTCGGCACAATTTTGCCAGTTTTTGCATTACATCAAGAGGGTCCTTAACGTGATGAAGGACGTTAAGAAAAAACACATAGTCAAATTTTTCGCTATATTCAATTTCTTCGAGCAATCCCTGAACAATTTCTACTTTATCGTCCCAGAGTTGTGCCAATGAGCTGGAGATTCTGTACCTTTCTGCATCCGCTTCAAAACCGACAGCCCGTCCCGCCCCACGTCTAATTGCTTCATGGAGAAAATAACCATAATAACACCCCACATCAAGTACAGTTTTAGATTCAAAATTAGTTGGAAATATCAGTTCTGCTAAGGGTAGTCGATTAGTTCCGGGTATGATCTGTCCGGATGGTAATACAATTCGTTGATATCCGGTAAATTCAGTGTTTTTTATGAATTCTTTTACATTTAAAGTATCAGGAGCATCAATATTCACTTTTATTCCTTAATAGTCGCAACAATTGAACGTATAACTGGCAATAGGTCATGACGATATGCATCAACGTATTGCAAAATCTCATCGACAGTATTCAAGTCCAGGTTATTACAGTAGTAACTAGAAATGAATTTACAATAATTTGCTGTAGATAGTGGTAATTTTTTGTACAGAATGTCTGTATTGTCAAGGGGCTGAAACTTCTTATAAATTATAACCTGATAGTAATTTGGTGGTAGTGTTCTGACGCCCTTTACATAAAGGTAAGACAAACGGTGGCAACCATCACCAGCGAAATATAACTCATTTGTTATCTTTCCATTTACAGGAATTATTTCTTTTCCAGACATAAGACAAATAGGATTAGAAATGTCCAGCCCATTGTCTTCTAAAGATTTCCATAATGCTGCTGCAGTATGAACTTGTTCTATGAATTTAGGTTTTATTAAATTTTCATGGGGGTAAAGGTCGGGGTTAAATCTTGCAATTGAAATTTCTTTGAACCAGATATAGTAGTTTTTCACTGGAGCAGCGTCTAGAAAGGAAGGTAGATTGTTAGTATACAGGTCCCATTCTCGTTCTAAAAAGCGGAAAAATTCTATCCTAATTATTAGGTCATAACGTAAGGGACAAATTAATGAAACTATGTTTAGTCCAATTCCTATTTCAGTTCCCGGAACGATACGAGGTGAGCTAATAATAAGCTTCTTAATGTGTGATTTAAGACTTTTAATTGTCGGCAAATTCACCATTACAGAAGTATATAATATTCTACAGTGCATAGGAAGTCACAGTTTTTGATTAATCTTAAATTTTACTCAATCGTTCAATAAATACGCCATTTATTTTTTGTTTATAAGGATATTTTTAATATTACCTGTTTATAAAAATATATTTTTAAATTTTTATCGCTCATGGTGTTTTTTCTATGCGACTGTGTGAATAATACACAGGATTCAGTCTCATACCAGGTGCTTATCATAGTATTAATGCATTCATGTACGATTAATTAAATTTATAATTATATTGTAATAATAATTTAAATATAACCTGGTCTATCAAGTCGTGGTTTCATTATATTTGTTAGCAAGTTAATGTCTTCTACTGACATATCTTTTTTATGTTTATCGTTCATGTTCGGTAGCATTTTTATTTTTTAAATAATCTAGAGCTTTATTTGAGTTGGATCGATCACACCAGAAGTAAAGTTTATTTATTGTGTCATCTGGGTTTTTAATAAATTGTTCATGTTTTATTTCAAGGTGGCTTCTATCATTACATTGCATGCTTTCATATTCTGCAATTTCAATAATCTTTTTCCACTGTATAGTGGCTAAAACAACAGGTTTTTTTTGAAGAATACCATTCACTTAGATCTTCATTTATAAGTGCATTTTTCCACCAGGGCTGATCCAGGAAATTATGACTGAACCATGCGCTTGAATTAAGCATTGAGTGTACTACAGCTCAGCCATCCCTTATCATATGCATAAATTTCGCTCTGGGAAATATGCTTTTAAGGTAATTAATTCTTGATGGTCCAGTGAGTTTGGCAGAAAATCTTGTTTTCCCTGCCCAGTAAAGTATTGACTTAGCAGCATTAATAAGGCGTTTTCTACAACTCTTACTAACTGTTTGATCGATGAGATGCTGTTTAGCAAAATCTATCATAGTATAATGGTTCCAGAATTCTTATGCTTCTGCTGGTTTTGGTCGGAGTTTGTTTGCTATCAAAACATGATTATATTGTTTCTTCTGACCTGTTAAGTTAAAAAATCGATTGTTTGTTAATTGAAGAATGCGTGGGGAATTTTTCCGTATAGTTTCTGGGCCATCCTAATTGTTTCTGACTGGCAAATGCTTCAAACAAACCCCTTGTACCACTCCTTGGTATACCGATGAAAAAAATAGGGTCAGATACATTTTTCATAATATTTATAACCTTATAAAATAGAGTTAATGCATTGCAATTCAGCTGTATTCGATGCATGAAATGAGTTTTAGCCTGATGTAAGAAAGTTGGCTTAATTAATCAGGTATTTACACAAATCAAAATTATTAAAATACTGTTTGTCTGGGAGGCTCAGTTTATCGAGTAAGTCATTTTTTATTATAGGTTATAAAACCTGCTAGTCTTTGATGCAAGTTAACTAAATAGCTAAAGAAATAGGGATATACTGACAAGGTAAGTGGGGGGGGGTATAGGTTGTAAATATTCGTCTTTTGTAGGTGTTTTTTTAGGAGGTATCTGTGTGGTTTTCTACTTATTAACAGTCAAACAGGATTGAAAAATTGAGCAAAAAAGACTTGCCATTGGTATGTTTTTTAGTGACGGGCCTTTTTTATGGAGGTGCCGAGACAATAGTTATTAAATTGGCAACCAATTTGAAAAGCAGGGGCTGGTCGGTAAAGCTTATTTCAATGTTGACACCAGGAGACAGAGCTGAGCAGCTAGTGAAAAGTGGAATTGAAGTCGAGTCACTTCATATGCGTCGTGGTGTGCCCAATCCTGGGGCTATACTCAAGCTCGCTGTTATTTTGAGAAAATGGAATCCTCATGTTCTACATTGTCACATGGTTCATGCAAATTTACTGGGGAGAATAGTACGTATTTTTACATCTGTGCCCGTTGTTATTTCAACTGCGCATAATATCGATGAAGGCGGAAGGTGGCGAGAAGTTGCCTATCGATTAACAGATTTTCTTGCGGATGCGACTACCAATGTAAGTCAGGCAGCAGTAGACAGGTATCTAGAAGTGGGTGTGGCACCACGCAATAAAATTCGCTTCATTCCCAATGGAATAAATACCGACGAATTTAAACCTGATGATCAGGCTAGAAACCTACTTAGAGATGAATTAGGTGTCGAGGATGCATTTCTATGGTTGGCAGTTGGAAGGTTTGAAGAGGCAAAAGACTATCCAAACATGTTTCGAGCATTTTCAAAGTTAAAGGAAAGCAGAAATGCTAAGTTATTCATTGTCGGGCAGGGTGAGCTTGAAGGCGATTTTAAGCAACAGGTGAAGGAGCTGCATATTGAAAACCGTGTACATTTTTTAGGCTTACGACAGGACATACCGAAAATTATGAATATAGCTGATGGATATGTGATGTCTTCCGCATGGGAGGGCCTGCCTATGGTACTCCTGGAGGCGGCCTCAACCAGCATACCGATTGTCGCTACTGATGTAGGTGGTAACCGAGAAATTATTATTAATGATGTTAGTGGTTTTATCGTCCCTCCCAATGATTCCGATCAGTTAGCCAGTTCATTATTGAGGCTTATGGTAATGGCTGAAAATGAGCGTGTTGATATGGGTAAAGCAGGGCGCGATTATGTTGAAAAACATTTTGGTCTGGAGAATGTGGTTGATATGTGGGAGCGCCTTTATTGGGAGTTTTTGGAGCTTAAGGGTAAAGTTAAATAAATATTTGATATGTTTTCAGTGTATAGATTGACATAAAAAATTTTAATGACAATTAGCTACGGGGAAAAAAATGGCACGAATTTTTATACTGGGTAGCCTGGCTGATTCATTAGTTAATTTTCGCCGCAATCTGCTAGAAGAAATGGTGGCGGCTGGTCATCAGGTTTATGCTTGTGCACCGGATGCTTCAGATGAAATTAAGAAAACACTTTTGAATATGGGCGTAACCTATCAGGATATTAAGCTCGAAAGAACGGGCATGAATCCAGTTAAAGATTTAATTACACTGCTAAATCTTGTGCGCTTAATCAAAAAAAATAGGCCTACAGTGTTTCTTGGCTATACAATAAAACCGGTGATTTATGGTTCATTCGCAGCACGACTAGCTGGAGTGCCCTATATATTTTCAATGATAGAGGGGCTGGGTTATGCATTTATGAGTGCAGGTATAAAAAGAAAAGCAATAGGTTTTGTTGTATCTATCCTGTATAAATATGCACTTAGCTTTAATAAAAGAATCTTCTTTCTTAATCAGGATAATCTTAGCCTGTTCCGAAAGAAGGGCTTAGTTCGGGAAGGTCAGCCTGTTATGTTAAATGGGATTGGCGTGGATCTTAAAAAGTTCAGTACCGCTTCTTATCCTGCAGATGTCTCATTTTTATTGATTGCTCGTTTATTACGCGACAAGGGTGTGCGGGAGTATGCTGAAGCTGCGCGTATTATAAGAAAAAAGTATCCGGAGATTATGTTCAGGCTGGTTGGTTTTATTGATGAGGGGAACCCGGCCAGTATTTCAGAGGCAGAGCTTAATTCCTGGGTTAGTGAAAATGTTATTGAGTATCTTGGTTGTTTGTCTGACGTTAGGCAAGCTATTACAGACACTTCTGTATATGTACTACCCTCTTATCATGAGGGTATGCCTGTGACAGTTATGGAAGCTATGGCAATGGGACGACCGATTATAACAACACAAGCGCCTGGGTGTAGAGAAACGGTAAAGCCAGGGACGAATGGGTTTTTGGTGCCGGTTAGAGATGTCACAGTTTTGGTAGAGGCAATTGAACACTTTATACAACAACCCGTAGATGTTGAACGTATGGGGAAGGAAAGCAGACGGATTGCCGTTGAGAAATATGATGTACATAAAGTTAATGCAGTCATACTCAAAACTATGAAGCTGGTTTGATGAGATATCCAGTTAGTACTGTTTCGCCGCTTATACGCTGGTTGATTGCGTTAAGCTGGACGCTATTGGTTATTATTCTCTTGCTTAAACCTGGTGATATTGAGGTTGTTCACGAATATTCTTTTGCGGATTTCTTCGAATCTTTTTTTACATATACGTTGAGTAGATGGGGCATGTTTGAGGCTTTTGTTCATGTCATATTATTTATTATTTTGACGACAACCTGGTTTTGGGTACTTAACCTTTATTATGTGAAACGCAATGTATTAATAATAGTCATAAGCATTGCAGTAGCCTTGGGGACAGCAACAGAAATTTTGCAATACTTTGTAAACAGGGGTTCACTATTTATTGATTTGTTAGCAAATTATTTAGGTGTTTTACTCTTTATTATTTTTAAAAAATAAAGATTTACTTTAGATGGAGTTACTGTGTCTATGGGAGAGCAAACTTCTTAGCTGTTAATTTTATTCTTTATACGATTTCTGGTTTAATCTTTTTATCTGTGAATTTATAAAAAGCAATAACAGTATCAAGGTGCTTATAGAACCACTCTTATCAACACTAGATCTGGTTGAATCTAATGGGTAGGCATCATCAGCATCAACTACACCATCATTATCATCATCCGCATCAGCATTGTTTCCCACGCCATCCAGGTCAGTATCTATCCATTCTGTTTTGTCATTTGGAAAAACATCAGAATTATCACCTATGTGATCATTGTCGCTGTCATACCATTCGCCTGCATCGAGTGGGAAAACATCCAGATTATCTTCCATTCCATCATTATCATCATCTATATCTAGATCATTGGTGATATTGTCGTTATCGGTATCAAATGATTGGCGTGGATTCTGTGCATTTACTGTTAATATCAGTTTGGGCTTTGAATAAAAATTATATAGATCAGTTCCACTAAGATATTCCACTAAATTACTAAAGCCATCTGAATCAACATCACTAAGGGCATCGTTTTGATCGAGTGAATTCAGGCCAACTAATTGTTCAAGCCAATCAGGTATTCCATCATTGTCATCATCAGTGTCCTGATTGTTTCCATAACCATCGGAATCCGTGTCTAACCATTCACCCGGATCAGCTGGAAATACATCGGCATTATCGCCTGTTCCATCGCCATCCATATCGGATGTTTCCGTTGCATTCTCTGGAAATGCATCGCTGTTATCACCTATGCCATCTTCATCTGTATCCGCAGACTCTAAAATATCGAGTGGGAAAACATCGAACTCATCATCTACACCATCATTGTCATCATCCACATCGGTATTGTTTCCCGCACCATCCAGATCAGTATCTAACCATTCAGTTGCATCATTCGGGAAGGCATCAGAATTATCACCAACATGATCGTTGTCACTGTCATACCATTCGCTAGAATTTATGGGGAAAACATCCAGGTTATCTTCTATTCCATCATTATCATCATCTATATCTATGTCGTTAGTGATACTGTCATTGTCCGTATCAAAAGATTGACGCGGATTCTGAGGATCAACAACAAACATTAGCTCAGGTATTGATAAAGCATTATCCAGATCAGTTTCACTAAGGTATTCGACTAAATTACTAAAGTCATCTGAATCCAGATCGTCAAGGGCATCGTTTTCATCGAGTGGATTCAGGCCAACTAATTGTTCAACCCAGTCCGGTATTCCATCATTGTCATCATCAGTGTCCTGGTTGTTTCCATAACCATCGGAATCTGTGTCTAACCACTCACGCGGATCCGTTGGGAAGACATCTGCATTATCGCCTGTACCATCCCCATCCATATCAGATGTTTCCGTTATATCTTCAGGAAATGCATCGCTGTTATCACCAATACCATCGCCATCTGTGTCGGCTGATTCGGTAGCATCCAGTGGGAAGGCATCCAGTGGATCAATTACCCCATCATTGTCATCATCCGCATCCGCATTATTGCCGATACCATCGTTGTCCGTATCAACCGATTCGTTGGCATCCAACGGGAAAGCATCAACAGGATCCTGTACCGTATCGTTGTCATCATCGGCATCGATATTATTGCCGATACCATCATTGTCGGTATCAAGCGATTCGCTGGCATCCAACGGGAAGGCATCCAGTGGATCAATGACGCCATCATTGTCATCATCTATATCTGCATTATTGCCAATACCATCGTTGTCCGTATCAAGCGACTCGTTTACATCCAGCGGGAAGGCATCCAGTGGGTCAATCACGCCATCGTTGTCATCATCCGCATCTGCATTGTTACCGATACCATCATTGTCGGTATCAAGCGATTCGCTGGCATCCAACGGGAAGGCATCCAGTGGATCAATGACGCCATCATTGTCATCATCTATATCTGCATTATTGCCAATACCATCGTTGTCCGTATCAAGCGACTCGTTTACATCCAGCGGGAAGGCATCCAGTGGATCAATCACCCCATCATTATCATCATCTGCATCTGCATTGTTACCGATACCATCATTGTCGGTATCAA